>Ga0073934_10000809_pt1 | contig 82892 bp, 82 predicted proteins | sample LarsenN4metaG_FD_76834 | JGI IMG/M metagenome (GOLD analysis project Ga0073934, IMG submission 76834) | Hot spring sediment bacterial and archeal communities from British Columbia, Canada, to study Microbial Dark Matter (Phase II) - Larsen... ...
GCCCGGCGGCAATCTTAGCCAGCCGGCGATCGAGCTCCCGCTTGGCTGAGCGGTTTCGCCTACCGCGTGAGCCTGCCGCCGTGGCTGTTCCTGTCGGCATCGATCGTCGCCCTGCTGATCGCGTGGACCTCGGTCGCGGCCAAGACGTGGCAGGCCGCCAATGCTCAGCCGGCAACGGCGCGCTTCAGTGCGAGTGAGCTAGCGATCGAAAAAGCGACGGCTGCGCCCCCACAGTCCCGACCTTGGAGGGAGGTGGCCGGCGTGGTTTCCGTACCGGGCGCAGCCGTCCATCCGCTAAGAGCAGGTTCCGTGCCAACCGGTTACGGCACACAGAAGCCCTTGATTGGGCGGCGAATACCGACCGAAAGCCGTGATGCGACGGCGTGCTCGTTTGCGCTACTAATTCGTCGCAAACGCCACAAGTGTCCCGAATTCGCACGCCGGCCGTGCCCGCACTCGAGGCGTTACAAGGGCGCCTTCCTGGGCGCGCCCGAGCCGCCGAGCCCGGGGACCATGTCGAACATGCCGTTCATGCCGACGGCCGCCGCGATCTGGCCAAGCTGCGCAGGCTCGATGGCTCCCGCGACGTTGATGAACACGGCCTCGTCGCCGGGCCCGCTGTCGGTGATCATCACGGTGAGCCCGGAGATCAAGCCGTCCGAGCCCGGCTTGATGTAGATGCGAACGCGTTCGCCGTCCTCGTTCATGCGAACGGCGGCGTGCCAACCGTCGCGTTCGAGTCGCGCCGTCGTGTCGTCGACGAACTTCACGAGATCTTCGATGTCGTTGCCGATGTTCTCGTAAACGCGCACGCTGACGTTCGTAATGCCCTCGAGCGCGGCAGCAGCCTCGCTTTCCGCGCCCTTCGCCGCTTCGTTGAAGAAGCCCATGAGCTCGGGATTCAGATCGATCTGAATCGTCGGCTCCTTGTCGAGCCCCGGAATGCGATCGAACGGAAACGCGCCTTGGGCGCTCGCGGTCGTGGCCGCGAAGACGCCGGCGATCAACAACGCCAATTTGCCTTTCATGCTCGTCAACCTCCGGTTTCGTCGGAATCTTTCTCGAGCGCCTGGCGGGTCGCGGCGAACGCATCGCGCAATCCCGTTCCAACGGCGGTCGTGACTTGTCCTTGCGTCATGCGCGCGCTCTTCTGGAGGTAGCGCATGGCGACCTCGAGATCTTGAGCGGCGGCCACTGCGCGCGGGTCGGCGGGCGACGGCGGCTCGGGTCCCAGCCACAGCGCGACGGCGACCACAGCCGCGGCCGCGGCCGCGCTCGCGAAGGCGGGTAGCGCGAACGAACGCGAACGCGTCGTGCGCCCCGGAATTGCGAGCAGCCGGCTCCTGAGGCCCGCGGGCATCGGCAACGGCGGCTCCGGCGCGCGCAGCGCGCGATGCACCGCGACGGCGCGCTCGGCCGCGGCCGCGAGACGCGGCTCCGCAACCATCGCGGCGGCCATTCGCTTGCGGCCTTCGGGCGGCAGGCTCCCGTCCGCCCAGGCTTCGATTTGCGTCCACGCCCACTCGGCGCTCAAGTCGCGATCCTTCATGACTCTCGCTCCAACTGCCGGCGCAGCCGGCGCCGCGCACGATGCAAGTACACCTTCACCTGAGTCGTGCTGAGCCCGAGCACGCGGCCGCACGTCGCGCCGTCGAGCCCCTGCACGTCGAACATCACGAGCAAGCTGCGCTGCGGCTCGGGTAGCGTGTCGACGAGCTTGCGCAGCGCGCCGGCGAGCTCGTGCTGCTCGTACTCCCACGCAGGATCCCGGCCGTCGGCTTGCTCCGGCAACTCCTCGGGTTCCTTCGTCACGAGCCGGCCCGCTTTACGTAGCCGGCTCAAGCAGGCGTTGCGCGTCACCTGGAGCAGCCATTCGCGCGGCCGCTTCACCGTGTCGCCATGCTGCCAGTAGCTCAAGAAGACCTCCTGCGTCACGTCCTCGGCCTCGCGCGCGTCGCGCAGCAGCGCCGCCGCGACTCGGAACACGACTCGGTCGTGCATCAGCACGGCGACACGAAACCTCAAGGCCGACATCGCGCCGGCGCCTTCACCCGGCTCCGCGTCCGCCTGGGGGTCGCACTCTCGAATCGGTTGCGGCGCCATAGCCTCTGCCGTTGAACCACGCGTGGAAGACGGGCCAACCCGCTGAAGGTTACACGCCTACACCGGCTGGCGCGGGAGGAGCCTCGGCGCCAGAGTCACTTCGACCTGGCTGGCTCGCCGTTCGCGGGCGTCCTGCTCGCCCGCGTCCGGCGGTGCCGGCCGGCCACCGTTCTTTAAGCGAGCGCCTGCAGCGCCGAGCGGTCGGCGCTCGTGCGGATGTGCAGATCGCGCTGCGGGAACGGAATCCGAATGCCTTGCTGGCGGAACCGCTCCCAGATTTCGAGCAGCACGTCGCTCTTGACGTTTTGCACGCCGTTCTGCGCATCGCCGATCCAGAAACGCAGCTGGAGCTTCAAAGCGCTCTCGCCGAATTCGATGAACAAACACTTCGGCTCGGGCTCCGGCAACACGCGCTTGCAAGCCCGCGCCGCGTCCTCGCATAGCGCGATCACCTGCCGCAAGTCGGTGTCGTGATGCACGATCAGATCGACCTTGAGCCGCGTGCGCCGCTGCGTGTGCGTCCAGTTCTCCACCGGCTCGGAGATCAGCGTCTCGTTCGGGATCAGGTGCTCGACGCCGTCGCGCGTGACGACCGAGACGTAGCGGCCGCCGAGTGCCGTCACCCAGCCGTAGGTACCGGACACCGAGATGATGTCGCCGGGCTTGATCGACTTGTCGACGAGCAGAATCACTCCGCTGATCAAGTTGCTGACGATCTTCTGCAGACCGAAGCCGATGCCCACGCCGAGCAAGCCGCCGACCACGGCGAGCGCGGTAAGGTCGATGCCGACGCTGTTGATGGCGACGATCACGGCGAGCGAGATCAGCACCATCTTCAGCGACTTCGTGAACAGCACCTGCACCGTCGGCGACAGTGTCTGACTCGTGCGGATCCGCGACTCGATCAACGTCGTCAGCCACAGTGCGAGCGACAGCAGCACGGCGAACACGATCATCGACCGGATCACGTCGTAGAGCGATATGGAGGAGCTCGTGCCGACGGGTATCGCCGCAGCGTCGAGCACCGCGATGATCGGCTCGAGCAGCCCGAGCACGATCAGCGCCGCGAACGACCACGCCGCCCAAGCGATCAGCTTGGCCCACGCGGGATTGCGCACGAACTGCGACGCGAGATGGATCACGATCCAGGCGGCGAGCAGCGCGCCGACCGTTCGGAGCAAGCCGGTGGACCGCTCGCTGAGCCCCAAGACCGTCATCGCGATCCAGAGCAACGTGAGCCAGATCAGCGGCATCGCGACGGACTCGGCGATGATCACGCCGCGACCCAAGTGGCGATGATCGCGATAGCGCGCAAGCCAGGTCCGCAAGCGCTTCGCGATCAGCATCGCGAGCAGCAGCGTCAGGCCGACGATGCCGACTTGCACGGCGTTGTCGAGCACGAGCACGTTCGTAAGTAGCCACGTATACGCGGCCCTCCCGAGCGCGAGCAGCCCTTCTGCCGAAAGGAGTTGTTCCATCTGAATAGCCTCCGCAGGATGAGGTGGAGCGCTGAGTCTAACGAACGGCCCGACTCCTGGACTTGCGGGACGTCCGCTCCGTGGCACTCGGCCGCCATACCCCGGCGGCCGGCGGCGGCACGCTACCTGCCACGGCGGCGATCCACCCCACGCCGGCGTGACGAAGATCGGCACGCGCCGCCGCGGGCTCTATAATCCCGGCCCCAATGACGAAGGCGCGCGTGCTGTTTGCGAGCTTGATCGGTACGACGATCGAGTTCTTCGACTTCTACATCTACGGCACGGCCGCCGTCCTCGTGTTCCCGCAGCTCTTCTTCCCGGCCGGCGATCCGACCACGTCGACGCTGCAGTCGCTCGCGACGTTCGCGCTCGCGTTCTTCGCTCGCCCCGTGGGCTCCGCGCTATTCGGCCACTTCGGCGATCGGATCGGCCGCAAGGCGACGCTCGTTGCCGCGCTGCTGACGATGGGCCTATCGACGGTCGCGATCGGGCTGCTGCCCACCTACGCCTCGATCGGCATTGCGGCGCCGGCGCTGCTCGCGCTCTGCCGCTTGGGTCAAGGCCTCGGGCTCGGCGGCGAGTGGGGCGGCGCAGTTCTGCTCGCGACGGAGAACGCGCCGCGCGGCAAGGAGAGCTGGTACGGCATGTTCCCGCAGCTCGGCGCGCCGCTCGGGTTCATCTGCTCGACGGGGATCTTCGTGGTGCTCACCGAGACGCTACGAGACGGCGACTTCCTCACCTGGGGCTGGCGCATCCCGTTCCTCGCGAGCGCGGCGCTCGTCGTCGTCGGCCTGTGGGTGCGGCTCACGCTCGCCGAGACGCCGGCGTTTCAGCGCGCGATCGAGCGCGAGGAACGCGTCCGCGTGCCGATCCTCACCGTCGTGCGCGAGCACCCGCGGACCCTCGTGCTTGCCATGCTCGCGGCCGTCACGACGTTCGTCGTGTTCTATCTGATGACGGTGTTCACGCTGAGCTGGGGCACGAGCGCGCTCGGCTTCGCGCGGCAAGAGTTCCTGCTGCTGCAGATGATCGGCGTGCTGTTCTTCGCGCTGACGATTCCGCTGACGGCGCTCGCGGCGGACCGCATCGGGCGCTGGCCGATCCTGATTGCGTCCAGCGTCGGCGTCATCGCGTTCGGCCTCACGTTCGAGCTGCTCTTCTCGAGCGCCGACGCGTTCAGGGCAACGCTGTTTCTGTCGCTCGGCCTCGCCTTGATGGGCTGCACGTACGGCGCGCTCGGCGCGGCGCTCGCGGGGCTGTTTCCGACGGCCGTCCGCTACACGGGCGCCTCGCTCACGTTCAATTTGGCCGGCATCCTCGGCGGCTCGCTCGCGCCGTACATCGCCACGTATCTCGCCAACGGCTACGGGATCTCGTTCGTGGGCTTCTACCTGTCCGCGGCGGCCGTCGTCACGCTGGTCGCGCAGCTCTTGCTCAACCGGCGGCCGGAGGCTCGTTCCGCCACGCTGCTCGAGCACGCCTGAGCTCCTCGCGCTCGGCGGCGTCGAGCACGCGCGGCTCGACGAGCGGCCGGTTCGCCGCGTCGAACAGCGGCGAGCGCTTGTGATCGCCGCGCAACCGCCAGCCGAGCAGCTTCGGCAGCATGCGCACGAGCATCGCGAAGTCCGACGATCCGTCTTGCGGCACGGCGGCGCGGCCGCCCTTCGCGTTTTGCGCGAACGCTCGGCCGCGGATCGGTCCGAGCGCCGCCTGCGGAGCGTCGATGAACGCCCGGATCAAACCGATGAACGGGATCGCCGGCGTCGGTAGCGTGTTGCCGATCGGCGTGTTGCAACAGCTCGCGTACCAGCGCATGAGCCCCTTTTCCGTGAGCCGCATCGCCGCCAGGCTCTCCACGCCGGCCGTGAGCGCGAAGCTCGCCTGCGACATCTGCACGACCTCGGTGCCGCCATACGCGTCGAGCAGATCGTCTGCACGCCCCAAGAAATGCGCGAAAGCCTGACAGTCGTCGCAGTAGCAGAAGCAGTGATTCACCGTGCGCGGGGACACCGCGCGCGCGACGCCGCGCACCGTGCCGCAGCGGCAGCGCAGCGCTACGTCCTCGATCTCTGTCATGGCCGCGGCTCAGTTCTCGAGCGCGGCAAACTCGCCGGCGGCGTAGACGACGTCGCCGCCGAGCAGGGTCAGCACGGACTCGATGTCTCCAACCGCGTCGAGCGGCACGGTCAAGTAGTCGTGCGAGAGCACGGCGAGATCCGCGAGCTTGCCCACCTCGAGCGAGCCGCGCACGTCGTCGTCGAACGAGAACCACGCGCTGCCGAGCGTGTAGAAGCGCAGCGCCGTCATGCGATCCGGCGTTTCTTCGGGCCCGCGGATCGGCGTGCCGGCCACGGTCTTGCCGTCGAGAAACCACTTGAGCGCAGTAAACGGGTTGTAGGACGCCACGCGATGCGCGTCGGTGCCGCCGCCGATGACGACGCCCAGGCGATGCCCCGTGACGACGGGTGGAATCCGCCGCGCGGCATCGCGACCCTGGCGGCGCACGAGGTCCTCGCCGCCGAAGTACATCGCATCCTGCACGGTCCAACCGATGCCGAGCTCGGCCATGCGACGCAACGTCTCGTCCGAGGCGTCGTTCAAATGCGCGATCGACCAGCGCAGCGGCTCGACCGGAATCTCGCGGTTCACGCGCTCGAAGATCTCGAGCAAGTGCTCGACGGTCGAATTCGGGCCCCAATGCATCGTGATCGCCATTCCGCGCTCGGCGGCCCAGCGCGCGATCTCGTAGTAGCGCTCCTTGTGCTCGGCCGTCGGCTCGGGGTTGTTGTTCATCGCGAACGTGACGCGCTCGCCCAAGCCGTTGAAGTGCAGGCGCTCGTCGCCGAAGCCCATCGGCGTCAACGCCGTCAAGCTCTGGAGCTCGGCGAGCTCGCCGCCCGGCGTCTGGCCGTTCAAGCTGTAGGCCACGCGCACCGTCAGCTCGCCGCGCCGCCAGACGTCGAACAGCGCCCGATAGTCGGACGGCAAAAGGTTGTTCCCGCCCGGATCGACGACGCCCGTGAGGCCGAGCCGATTGAGCTCGCGGAAGAATTCGCGCGTACCTTGAACTTGCTCCGCGAACGTCGGTTTCGGCAGCCGGTCGAACAGCCCGATGATCGCGCCTTGCCCGCCCGTGATCTCGCCCGTCAGCCGCTCGCCGTCGCGGACGAGCGTGCCGCCGGCCGGGAGATCCGCTTCGCTTCGAATGCCGAGCGCGTCGAAACCGTCGTCGGTCATCACGGCCCAGCCGTAGCCGAGCTGCACGTATACCGGGTTGTTCGGCGCCGCCGCTTCGAGCTCGGCCTGCGTGGGTCTTCGCCGCTCCGCGAACTGCAGCTCGTTCCAGCCGCCCGCGACGATGAGCCAGCTGCCGGGCGGCCTGCGCCGCGCCGCTTCGCCGATGCGCATCGTGGCCTCGCGCAGCGAGCGCGCGCCGATCCAATTCACCTCGGTGCTGAACGACAGCGCGGCGCGCACGGCGTGCATGTGCGAGTCGATGAGTCCCGGAATGACGGTACGGCCGCCGAGCTCCACGACGCGCGTGCCGGGGCCGGCAAGGCGGCGAATATCGGCCGTGCTGCCCACGCCCAAGATCTTGCCGTCGCGAATCGCGAGCGCCTCGCGCACCGACGACTCCGCGTCGACGGTGACGACCTTGCCGTCGACGAGCACCATGTCCGGCGGCTGCGCGCGCGCGTCGGCGGCAGCGAGAACGAAGGCGCCGGCGGCCGCCGCGAGCCAGAAGGAGCGTCGCTCCGCGATCCGCATCACGCCTCCGCTTCGCGCGTGGCGCTGCCGTGACGCGCCAGCCGCTTCGTCAGGTGCACCTTCACCTCGGGCCACTCGCTCGCGATGAGGCTGTACATCGCCACGTCGCGCGCCGAGCCGTCGCGCCGCGTGCCGAAGTGGCGAATCACGCCGTCCTTCTTCGCCCCGAGCGCCTCGATCGCGCGCTGCGACGCGAAGTTGAACTTGTCGGTGCGAAACCCGACGACCTTGCAGCCGAGCGCTTCGAACGCGTGCGTCATGAGCAGGAGCTTGCAGCTCGTGTTGACGTGGCTTCGCTGCCAGCTCTTCGCGTACCACGTGTAGCCGATCTCGACGCGATCGATCTCGGGCACGACGTCGTGGAAGCGCGTGCTGCCGACGACGGCGCCCGTCGCGAGATTGCGCACGGCCCACGGCAGCATGCGCCCCTCCCGCTGACCTGCAAGCGCGCGCTCGACGTAGGCCTGCGTCTCGGCCGGCGCCGGCACGGACGTGAACCAAAGCTCCCAAAGCGCGCCGTCGGCGGCGGCAGTGGCGAGGTCGCGCTCGTGGCGAGCGTCGAGCGGCTCGAGGCGTACGCCGTGACCTTCGAGCGCGATGGGCGCAAGCGAGATCCTGTCTCGATTTTTGGCAACTCGATCCCAGAGCTCACGGCCAGAGCCCGCCGAAAACGCCGCCCGTGAGCAGCGCGTAGATCAGCCCGTCGATCGACGCGCGAACCGTGTAGCCGAGGCTCGCCGAATACCAGATCCAGCGCTGCCATAGCGCGAGCACGTAGCCGGCGAGCGCCACGGTGCTCGTCATGCGAAACACGCTCATGTAGGGCGCGCCGGCGGGCAGCGCGATGGACGCCACGTACGCCGCGATCGCTGCGACGACCAACGAATAGACGAACCACTTCACGAGATTGCGCGGGATCGACGTCTCGCCGAACACGGTCAGCGCGAAGATCGGCCCGCGCGCTTGCTTCGCCTTGTACTCCGGCGAGCTCATGTGCGCCATGCTCTCCGGAAGCGGCGCCGCGTAATCTCCGGGCGGTAGATTGAAGCCACGCAGCGCGTCTATGACGGCATCTTCGGCCGCGAGCCTGCCGAAGTCGTTCGCGTGCCAACGCGTAGCCATGTGAATGATCGAGCTGACGACGAAGACGAGCACGGCGGAAAGCACTATCGGCAACCACAAAGCGGCGAGCGAGACCATGGCGACCTCCGGCTTGTTGTTGGCGTTGTCGGAATCGACGCGTCAGATGCTAGCACGCCCCGCGCAATGCTCAGGCGGCCGGCCGCGTCGATCCACGCGGCCGGCGGTCCGGGACGAAGCTACGGCACGATCGGGCTCGTGCGGTCGATGCTCGAGCGCTCGCCGCCGACCATGAGCTCGCCGGCGTAGTTCGCTTGCTGGCAGGAGTACTCGAAGAGCTCGAGCCCGCGATCGAACTGCAGGTCGAACGCGCCCGTCCAGTCGTCCGTGTACGCGCCGGGATCGTGCACCGTGATCTCGTAGGCGATCGTCTCGGAATCCTTGCGCGTGAACCGCTCGACGGTGTGGAGCTCGACCGTGTGCGGCATGCCGCGCCGGTCCATCCAGAAGCCCTCGTTGAAGCCCGTGCTGTCGACGACGAGCGTGTCGCCTTCCCACCAGCCGATCGAGTGGCCGTAATAGGTCGGCTCGAGATCGGGCGGATGAGAGCGGCCGTCCATGTAGACGACGCGAAACGTGTGCGGACCGCCGATATCGAAGATGTACAGGCGCTTCAGCTCCGGAATCTCGACGAACTCGACGCCGTACGGCGTCAAGAACTGCCGCGCCGTGCCGCTCGCCTTGCAGCGCGCGTGCGGCTCGAGCTCGTGCACCTGGCGCGCGTCGTAAAGCGCCCTAGCCCACGGCTGGAACGGCGTCTCGTCCGCCGGGTTGATCGGATCGGTGATGCCGAACATCGGCGTCCACACGCCTATCTCCTCCGGCGTGGCGCCCCAGAGGATCGCGCGCCCGTCCGCATCGCGCGGCGCAGGCCCGGGCGGGGGCTCGTTCGGGTTGCGGCTACGGCGTTGCGCGGCCGCGGGATCCGCGACGACGAGCGCCGCGAGCGCCAGGGCGGACGCAAGCACGGTCAGCTTCATGAGCTCGTTCTCCCGTTCGAACGGCGCGGACGCATGAATCGGCTAGTTCTCTTGGCGGCTGCTCGAATCGGCGTCGAGCGTTTGGCCGGGCCGGCCGCCCGTCGCCGTCAAGGTCACCGTGCGCGCGTTCATGCGCTTTTCGCCGTTGCGCGCCAAGAAGCCGTCGACGGTCACGGACTCGCCGATCTTCAGCGTCTCGCGGCGCCAGCCGCTGCGCTGCAGGCCGTGCGGCGGTCCCATCTCGGCGCCCCAGTTCGTCACCTCGCCCGTCGCTTCGTCCTTCACGTTGATGTAGAACCAGACGTGCGGGTTCGTCCACTCGACCTTCGTGACGATGCCCGTGAGCTTGATGGGCTTCGAGGCGTCGAACTCGGCCGAGAACGAGTGATGGGCGAAGGCGGCTCCGGAGAGCAGCAGTCCGGCTGCAATCGAAGCGGCCATTGTGCGGATGTTCATGTTGCGATCCTCCGAATCAACTGGCGGCGAACCGGCGCCGCCTACGAGCGATTGTCCTGACAAAAGTATACGGGCAGCTCTTCGCCCCCCACCCAGCGCAGCTCCCAGCTGCTCGACCACGGCTGCGTGTACGCGCCGGGGTCGTCGATCGTGACTTCATATCGTAGCGTGTCGTAGTCGGGGCGCGAGAAGCGTTCGACGAGCGAGAGCCGGTCCGTGTGCGGCAAGCCCCCGTTCGTGAACCAAAAATCCTCGTTGAAGCCCGTCGTGCGGACGACGAGCGTATCGCCTTCCCATTCGCCGACCGCGCGGCCGTAGTAGAGCGGATTGTCGTCGTCGCCGCGCACCTGACCCTTAAGCTCGCGGCCATCCATGTAGATGATCCGGTAATTGCGGTTGCCGCCGCCGATCAGCACGAAGATGCGCTTGCGCGCATGGTCTTCGACGAACTGTACGCCGTACGGGGTCTGGAACTGCCGCACGGCGCCCGGGTTCTTGCAGTTCAAGAAGCCTGGATCGTCGGCGAGGTGGCGCTCCTGACGATGCCGGTACAGGCCGAGCGCCCACGGTTGAAACGGCGCCACGCGCGGCGCGTCGGCGAGACGCGCGAGCACGCCGTCGCGGTTCATTTGCACGTTCGCGCCGGCCTGCATCAGCACGGTGCTCGACGGATACGCCCAGTAGCCGCCCGTCTCGTCGGCCATTCCGAGCAACGGCTTGCCGTCCGGGCCGCGCGGGGTCGGCCGCGGAGATCGCGGCCGCACGGGCCCTTCGTCGGTGACGTTGTAGACCTGCCGGTTCGTCGCCGTCGCGACGACGGTCTCGCCCCACACCTGGCGCGAGCCGTCGCGGGCCGTGGGGCCGCTCACGCGGATCGCATCGCCGGGCCGCAACGTGTCGTGCTCCCAGCCGCTGCGCTTCAGGAGAACGGTGCTCTCGAGCTCGACGGCCCAGTTTTCGATCTCGCCGTTCTCGCGGCTGACGTTCGTGAAGACGTGCACGTGAGGATTGCGCCAATCGACGCCCGTGACGATGCCCTCGAGCTCCGTGCGCTTCGTCTCGTCGAACTTGGCGACGACCGCGTGATGCGCGAGCGCGAGCGGTGCCGCGATCGCGCAGGCGACGGCTGCACACCAACGGCCGATGGAACGCACCCTCATTGCCGGCTCGCCGTGAACGTGCCGCGGCCTTTGTTGCTCGACCAAGTGCCGACGATGGAGCGATTCGGCAGCTCGAGGTTCTCGATCTTGCCTTCGACGACGTAGCGCACGGCGCTGCCGTCCTTGTCCTTGCCTTCGGCCTCGAACCTGACGACCCAGCCGTCCGGCTCGAGCGTCGCGCGCGTGAGCGGCATGTTGTCCGTGCCGGGGTTGATCATGCCGGTGATGGCTTTGCCGTCCCAGTCGAGAACCAAGAGTACGTTCTCGCCGTGCACCGTATTGCCTTGCCACTCCCCGAGCCACGAGCCCTTGAGCGGATGGCCTTCCTGTGCGCCGCTCGGCGCGAGAAATCCCAGGGCCAGCGCCGCCGCGACCGTCGTTATCAATCTTTTCATCATCTGTCTCACGGGCAGAAACGATTCAAGTTTACGCCGCGCGGCAGGCCGCTTTAATAAAGAAATCTAGGCCCGCGCGCACCGCAACGGCACGGCTGGCGGCGCTTCGAGCCGTTGCCCCGCGACACCGCTGCCGCGAATCTTTTTTGAGCCGGCAGTCAGTAACCGAGCCGAACGACGCCTTGCGGCATGCCCTCGACGGTGCCCGCCGTGAGCCATTCGAGCGACGCGCGGTACAGCAGCTCGCGGTTCGTCTCCCACATCGCATTGTGCGAGGCGCAACCCAAGTCGAGCAGCACCTTGCTCTCTGCGCCGAGATCTTCGAAGTACTCGCGCACGCGCTCGGGCAGCACCTGCTTGTCGTGCGCCGCCGCGACCATCAGCGTAGGCGTTCGAATGCGCTCGACGTCCGTCTTGCCGAACCCCCAGACGGTCGTGTTCGGCGCGCGGCGCACACCTTGGCCCCACGTCGCGCCGACGGGATCGGATTCGAGCATCGCTCGCCACACGGCCGCGGCGACGGCCGGCTCGTACTGATTCGGGCAGCCTACTTGGCGGTCCCAGTTCGCCGTGAAGTCCGCGTGGGACTGCGCGTTGAACGCCACTCCTTCCGCCGGGTTCGGTTGCGGCGGATCGAGCCCGCGGTCGCGCGAATACGCTGGCGCGAGCAGCACGAGCTTCTCCACCTTGTCGGGATGGCGCGCGGCGTAGCCGCCCCCGCGCGGTCCGCCGAGCGACCATCCGATCAGGCTCACGCGCGGCACGTCGCGCAGCGCGCGAACGTAGTCGACGACGGCGTCGATGTCGTCCCAATCCGACGCGATCGTCGTGAGCTGCGAGCGATGCGTCGCGTCGCATGGCTTGCGGCCGAGCGCGGTCTGCTGCTCCGCGGACAGATTGCAGACGTCGTTCATGACGAAAGGCCGCGTCGAGCGGCCGTAGCCCGTCATGTCCATCGAGAACACGTCGAAGCCGGCCGCGGCGAGATACGCCATCCAGCTATAGCCTTCGTGCGGAACGTCGAACGCAACCTCGGCCGGAGTGCCGGCTCCGTGCACGAACAGCACGACGCGATCATCGGGCGGCGCGCCGCGGTGAATCGTGGCCGGCTTCACGCGCTCGCGCACGTAGAGCTGCACGGTCTGCCCACGGATCGACGGCACGGTGGACCGATTGGCGACGTAGTGATCGACGGTGAGAATCTGTTGGCTGTCTTCCGCTGCCGCCGGCTGCGCGCTTACGAGCGCGGCGACGAGCGCAGTGGACAACGTGATCGCGGTCGTGCGCACGCGAACCCCCCTTTGCCTATCGGCAGGATCAATCGTCGCAGGTTTGGCGGACGGCGCCTAGCTCCGCTCGAGCGCCGCCATTGCGCGCGCGAGCGCAGCGTCTCCGGCGCGCCCCGTCGCTTCGAGCTGCGAGATCACGGCGGCTCGATCCGCGGCGGAGCGGTTCTGGCTCAGCTTGAGCTTGCCTTCGAGCTTGCCGACACGCACCTCGATGCCGACGATGCCCTCGAGCCGGCGCAAATCGAAATCGGGCACCCACGGCCTCGGCAAGCCGCGCTCGAATTTCGCGGCGAGCGCTTCGACGTGGCGGCGCTTGTGCTCCGCATCGTCGACGCTGCGCGCTTCGCCGGCCGCGTGCACGACGGCGTAGTTCCATGTCGGAACGCCGCCCGGCTCTTGGTACCAAGTCGGCGATATATAGCCGTGCGGGCCCATGAAGATCGCGAGCACCTCGGGCGAGCTCTCGAGCTGGCGCCACTGCGGATTCGCGCGCGCGACATGACAGTGCAGCCGCTCCGCGTCGCGGTCGACGAGGAACGGCACGTGACTCGCGAACGGCCGCCCGTCGGCGATCGTGAGCAGCGTGCCGAACGAGTGCGCGTCGATGAAGCCCCACAGCGCGCGCTCGTCGGTCTCTTCGAAGTGCTTGGGCTTGTACATGGCGCGGAATCATACCCCTCGTTGCGGAGTGGCGGCCGCGCGCCCCGCACGACGCGACGCCCGTCATTGACGCTGGTGGCACCGTACTGGATGATCGCCACGCTTCGCCCGCTGGCCGAGGATTCCCCCATGAACAAGCTCGCCCTCGTTGCGGCAGCCCTGCTCCTGATCGTGCTGCTCGCGCTCCCGCGCGTCGTCGGCGGCATCACGGAGGCACGCGTCGTCGAGCGCGTGGCCGCGATCGATGCGAATCCGCAAACGGCGGCCGAGCTCAAGTCGTTCGAGCGCAGCTGGTTCCGGAGCCGGGCGCGCATCGAGCTCACGTTCGGACCCGGCGCCGTGGCCGGCAGCGCGGGGGACATGCCGCTCGGCGTTTTCATCACCCTGCCGATCGTCGTCGAATTCGCGCACGGGCCGATCGCCGTGTTGAACGGCGTGCACTTCGGCTGGTCGCAGCTCGTCGCCCGCCCCGACGCCGAGGCACCCGGCATCGACGAGCTGACCGAGACGCTCGGCGTACCGTACATCTTCGAGTTTCGCGGCCGCACCGGCTATCTCGGCAGCGTCGAGTTCGACGCCGACGCGCCGCCGTTCGAGCTGCCGCTCGACGAAGCCTTGTTGCGGTTTTCCGGCGCCACGCTCGTCGGCAACTTCGCCGCGCCGCACCTTCGAGCCGATGCCGGAATCGGCTCCGTGGAGCTCGCGTCGCCGACGGGCACGCTCGCCGTGCGCGGCATGCGCGCCGCGGCGGACAACGAGCTGCGCTCGCAGTACGTCATGCCGGGCGCCGCTTCGTTCTCCGTCGATAGCATCTCCATGATCGGGCCGCGCGGCGGCACGCCGGTGTTCGAGGCCGCGAACGTCCGATTGGCGAGCGACACCGCGATCGACGCCGCGGGCGAGCTGCTCGAAGTCGACTTGAGCTACGACGTGGACACCGTGCGCGTCGCGGAGAACGAGATCACGGGCGCCACCGTTGCCGTCGCGGTTCGAAACCTCGACGCCGCGGCCGTCGCAGCCTACGGCGCCGTCGCCACCGACGCGGCCACGAGCGGAGGAGACCCTGCGTCGATCGCGGCGTCGCTGGGCCCGCACTTGGAACGCGCGCTGCGGCGCGGCCCCAGCCTGACGGTCGATCCGATCCGCTTCCGTTACGGCGGCGAGCCGTTCGACGGACGCGTGGAGATCACGACGAACACGGCGCGCCTGCCGGCCGCCGGCACGTTCAGCCTGGACAACCCGCTGCTGCTGGCCGGGCTCGTCAACGCAAAAGCGAACGTCCGCGTGTCGAAGGCGCTCGCCGCCGATCTCGCGACCCTCGCGGCGCGCGCACAGCTCGGCGCGGATCCGGCGATTCCGCCCGACCAGCTCGACTACATGGCCGAGGCGCAAGCCGGCCTCGTGCTGACGATGCTCACGGGCCAAGGCGTTCTGATCGAGGAAGGCGATTTCTACGTGAGCTCGGTGGACTACACGGACGGCGCCGCAACGTTGAACGGCAATGCGCTACCGTTCGGCTTGCCGTAGCTCAAGGCGCGCCGTCGCCCTCATCCTCCGCGGGTGACGCGTCGGCCTCGGCCGCCTCGTCGTCGGGCTCGGTTTCGACCTCGGTCGTCTGGATGGCGCCCTGTCCCGCGCGGCCTTCGTCTATTGCTTCGAGCTCCTCGACCTCCGCCGGCGACAACGGCACGAACTCGCCGAGCCGGCACGTGAATCCGTCGCGAAACCCTACGCCGAACTGCTCGAGCACCGTGATCGTGTCGATGCTGCACAGCCGCCCCGCGGTCGTCCGGTATGCGATGCGGTTCTCGCGCTCGAGGCCGGGACATCTGCGCGGCAGATGGTTGCGGAACACTTGATCGCCGCGCATGCGAAAAAGGATGTTCTGGTCGTCCAAGGCCTCGGTCTGGTCTATACGCGACACGGTGATGCAGTCCTGCGGCGTGCGGTCGAACGCATCGTCCTCGTCGTCGCCTTGGGCGAGCGCGCCGGATGCGGGCAGCAGCGAGAACAGGCCGGCGGCAAGCGCGGCGCGGGTTAACGAGCGGACCATGGTGACACCTCGATGAACCCTGCTAGGTACCTTGTTATAGCGCAGCCCGGCACCGGGGAGAAGAAAGGAGCCCGGGGCCGATGGTGCCCGGTCCAATTGTGACCACGCTCACGGTGGGCGCGCCGAACCACGCCTACAGTGCGGCCGTCCTTCCATAGGTAACCGAAGCACGCCGGCAACGGAGGTTCTTTTCGTCCGCGCCCGCCGGCCCGACGCATGGTCTCGAAGAAGCGAACCGCGCACGCCACGTCGCCGCCGCCGCCGGTCGTAGCCGCAGGCCCCGCCGAGCACATCTATATCGGCTCGGAGGAGATTTCCGCCGATCCGGCGGCCGCCGCCAAAACCCCGCGGGCGACCGCCGTCTTGCGGAACTCGCTTCGCCGCAGCGGCGCGGAGCTGACGCTCTTCGACGAGGGCTATCTCAAGGTCACGCTGTTGCGCAACGGCGAGGCCGGCGTGCCGTTCTTCCTGGATCTGCGCTTCCTCGATCCGGTGCCGACGATCGAGCGCGTCGTCGCGATCCGCTGGCTCGCCGCGGCCTTGGGATTGGGCGCGACCGCCGCGCTCGCGGGATTCTTGTTGCGCTTCGACGCGCTGCACTTGGCGGCTCTGTGGATCGCCGGTGCCGCCGCGGTCGCTTCGGCAGTCGCGCTCTACGTCGGAATCTATCTGAGCCACGAGACCACGGAATACTGCACGCTGCACGGCCGGGCGCGGGTGCTGCGCTTCGTCGCGAACCTGGGCTCGATCAAGCACTTTCGCGCCTTCGTGCCGAAGCTTTGCCGCGCGATCGACGAAGCGGCCGAGCGCATCGGCACCGATACGGCCGCGCATCTGCGCGCGGAGATGCGCGAGCACTATCGCTTGCGCCGCGACGGCGTGATCGACAACGACGAGTGCGCTTCGGGCACGGGCCGCATCCTCGCCCAGTTCGACGTTCGGCTCTAGCCGCGGAGCGCCGCTCCTTCCGGCTATCATTGCGCCGCATGAGCGCGCATCCGGATCTGATCCCGCCCTGCGACGTGCTCGAGGCCTTCGACCTCGTGCCGCAGTCGCTCGCGCGCGCCACGTCGGGCCTCATGAATCCGACTTGGTATGCGCACTCGAGCGGCGGCGCCGCGCTCGTGCTCCAGCGCGTGAACCCCATCTTTTCCGCCGAGGTGAACATCGACATCGCGGTCGTCACGGAGCACTTGGCCGCCAAAGGCCTGCTCACGCCGCGACTCGTGCCCACGCGCTCCGGCGCGCTGTGGGTCGAGCACGATGGCGTGTGGCGCGTGCTCACGCGCGTCGACGGCATTTGCCGCGACGCCATCGAGTCGCCGGCGCAGGCGCGTGCGGCGGGCGGCCTCGTGGCGCAATTTCATCGCGCCGTGCGCGATCTCGAGCACAGCTTTCGCAACCGCCGGCTCGGCGTGCACGACACGGCGCAGCACCTGCGCACGCTTCGCGATGCGCTCGTGGAGCACCGCGGGCACCGTCACTACGCCGCCATCGAGCCGCTCGCCGAGCGCGTGTTCGAGGCTGCGGCGAAGTTGCCGCCCTTGCCGGCCGTGCAAGATCGCATCGTGCACGGCGATCCCAAGATCTCGAATCTCGTGTTCGCGCGCGACTCCGACCGCGCCTTGTGCTTGATCGACCTCGACACGCTCGCGCGGATGCCGGTCGCGCTCGAGCTCGGCGACGCGCTGCGCTCGTGGTGCAACCCCGCCACCGAGGATGCCGCGAGCGCGCGCTTCGTGCGGCCGTTCTTCGACGCCGCGATCGAAGGCTACTCGCAAGCGGCGGAAGGCTTCTTGACGCCGGAGGAATGGGGCGCGATTCCGCTCGGCGCGCTCACGATCACCATCGAGCTCGCGGCGCGCTTCTGCGCCGACGCGCTGCGCGAGCGCTATTTCGGCTGGAATCGCGCGCGGTACGAGAGCGCGAGCGCGCACAACCAGGCCCGCGTGCAGGGCCAGCTGCGCTTGGCCGAAGGTATCCGCTGCGAGCTCGCGGCGCTCGAGGACAAGACGGCCGCGGCGTTCGGGCGCTAAAGCGGAACGGTTCGCAACAGCCTCTCGCCGTGACACGCGCGTGACAAAGGCGCCCGTGGCGGAGCGGTACGCTCTACGCGGCTCTTGAAGAGAGGTACCCCACCTTGCTCGAGCATCTCGGCCTCGTCGGCGTCTCGTGGCGCCAGGGAGGCAGCGAAGCGCTCGCGGAATTCGCGCTGCAGGACGGCGAAGCGGCTGCGCGGCTCAAGGAGTTCGCGCAGCGCTTGCAGCTCCCGGAGCTCGCGTATCTCGCTACCTGCAATCGCGTCGAGCTGATCTTCGCGCGCAGCGAGCGAACGCCGGTACCCGATTTGCGCCGCGACGCGTTCAAGCTCCTGACGGGGCGCGCGGCGGCCCATGGCGAAGCGGAACGGCGGCTGCGTGCATGGCAGGGCGAAGGCGCCGCCGAGCACTTGTTCTTGACCGCGGCCGGCCTCGACTCGGCGTGCGTCGGCGAAACGGAAATCGTCGGCCAGGTGCGTTACTCGCAAGAGCGCTCGCTCGAGCTCGGCCTCTGCGGCCCGAGCCTTCAGCTCGTGTTCGGGGAGGCGCTGCGCATCGCGGGCCGCGTGCGCGGCGGAACCAGGCTCGCCGAAGGGCGCGTGTCGCTCGCGGAGATCGCCGTGCAGCAGCTGCGCGAGCGCATCTCGCGCACGCCGGGGCGCATCGCGCTCGTCGGCGTGTCGCCGATGACGGAGCGCGCCGCGGTCTCGCTGGCCGCGAGCGGCCTCGATTTCACGATCGTCAACCGCACGGCCGACAAAGCGGCCGCGCTCGCGGCGCGCCACGGCGCAGCGCATATGAGCCTCGAGGACTTTCGCCGCGAGCCGCCGGCCGTCGAAGCGCTGTTGACGGCGACGGGCGCCGGCAAGCCGGTTCTCGACTCGCCTTCGCTCGAGCGGCTCGCCGCGCACACGGCTTCGGGTCAGCCGCCGCTGATCGTCGACATGGCCGTGCCCGGCGACGTCGACGCGGCGGTTTGCGCCAAGCTCGCGATTCCGCGCGTCGGCATGGACGCGATCGTGCAGCACGCCGAGCGCAGCCGTGCCGCTCGGCTTGTGGAGGCTGGGCCGGCGCGCGAGCAGGTCGATCGCGCGCTCGACGAGCTCAAGGATCGCTTTACGGAGCGCTATTACGGCCCCCTCTATGGCGCGCTGCAGCAGCGTTATCGCCGCACGGCACTCGAAGGCGTCCGGCGCCTCATGAAAAAGGATCTCGCGGGGCTCGGCGACGCCGAGCGCGCGGCCGTCGAGACCTGGGCCGAGGTGCTCGCGCGGCGCTTCGCGCACATCCCGTGCCTCGGTCTGCGCGGCCTGCTGCACGACGGGCCGGACGGCTCGCTCGAGGCTTTCTTGGGCGGGCTCGAGCCCGAGTTCGCCGACGAGCTGCGCGCGGCACTGCGCGGCGCCGCGCACGCACCGGCGCCGTTGGCGCGCCGCAACGGTGAGGCGTGAGCGCGCGCGCGCGGCTCAGGCTCGGCACGCGCGGTTCCGACCTCGCGCGCACGCAATCGGCCACGATCGCCGAGGCGCTCGAGCGCCTCGGCTTCGCCGTCGAGCTCGTCATCATCAAGACCTCGGGCGATCGGAACACGACGAGCTCGTTCGCATCGATCGGCCCGCAGGGCGTGTTCGTGCGCGAGATCGAGCAGGCGCTCGTCGAGCGGCGCATCGAGCTCGCCGTGCACTCGTTCAAGGACCTGCCGACGAAGTCGCCCGAGGAGCTCACGATCGGCGCCGTGCCCGCGCGCGTCGATCCGGCCGACCTCTTGCTCGTGCGACGCGGCGCCGTCGCGGGCGCGCCGGGCGACTGGCTGCCGCTCGCGGCCGGCGCGCGCGTCGGCACGGCGTCGGCGCGACGACGCGCGTGGCTGCACCACTTCCGCCCGGACCTCGCCGTCGAGCCGCTGCGCGGCAACGTGCCGACGCGCGTGCGCCGTCTCGAGGAAGGCGGCTTCGATGCCATCGTGCTCGCCGCCGCCGGCGTCGAGCGCCTTCAAGCCGAGCAGCGCCTCGGCAGCAAGCTCCGCGACGTTGCCGTGCTGCGGCTCGACCCCGACCGGTTCGTCCCGGCGCCGGCGCAAGGCGCGCTGGCCGTCCAGTGCCGGCGCGACGACGCGCGCGTGCTCGAGGCGCTCGCCGAGCTCGACGACGCGCCGAGCCGCGCCGCCGTGGCGGCCGAACGCAGTGCGCTCGCGCGCGCGGAGGGCGGCTGCGACGTCGCGTTCGGGGCGCACGCCGTGGCGGCGGGGGACGAGCGCACGCTCGTCGCGATGCTCGAGCGCAACGGCACCGTCCACATCGCTCGCGCCGTAGGCTCGGATCCCGCGTCGCTCGCCGCGGCGGTGTGGGCGAAGCTGGAAGAGGCCACGCGGCCGTGAGCGAGCGTGCCACATTGGCGGCGGGCCGGCGCGTCTTGTTGACGCGCAGCGAAGAGGACAACGCGGATTGGGCCGCGCGCTTCGCGCAGCGCGGCTGCGAGACCGTGGCGCTGCCGTGCCTTCGCTGCGAGCCGCTTGCGACGCCCGCCCGCAAAGCCGCGCTCGCCGCGGCGCTGCCGGAGGCCGACTGGCTCGTCTTCACGTCGCGCCGCGGCGTCGAAAGTTTCACGGCGCTCGAGCCGCCAGACTCGCCCCCGCGCTGCCGCATCGCCGTCGTCGGCGCGGCCACGGCCGAAGCGGCCGCCGCGGCGCTCGGGCGCGTCGACCTCGTCGGCGGCGGAACCGCCGTGGCGCTGGCCGCGACGCTCGCCGACGTCGGCGATCTCGAGCGCCGGAAGCGCGTGCTGCTCGCACTGGCCGAGAACGCCCCCGACACGCTCGAGAAAGCCCTGACGGAAGCCGGCGCCGAGTGCACGCGCATCGACGTCTACCGGACCGTCCCTGCCGCGCCGGCCGAGCCGAGGCGCCCGCTATCCGCGCTGCGCGTGGATAATGTCGTGCTCGCGAGCCCGTCGGCCGTGACGGGCTTCGTGCATCAGGTCGACGTCGACGTGCCCGTGAACGTCTACACGATCGGCCCGTCGACGACGGCCGCGGCGCGGCGCGCCGGGCTCCCGGTGACGGCCGAGGCCCGCGAGCCGAGTTTCGAGGGAATATTGGAGGCCATGCAATGGCGGAATCGAGCGTCACGACGCGGACCGGGATGCCCGCGGTAGAGCAACGCAAGGAGCAGCAGTTGCCTACGCCGGGCCGCACGCGCCTCCGGCGCCTGCGCCGGACGCGCGCGTTGCGCAATCTCGTAGCGGAGACCACGGTCGGCGCCGAGCACCTGATCATGCCGCACTTCGTGCTGCCGGCCGAGCGCGGAAACGAGCCGATCTCCTCGATGCCCGGCATCGCGCAGCAAGGCCTTACGAACGTCGTGAAGCAGATCGGCGCGGATCTCTCGCTCGGCATCCGCGCCGTGCTCTTGTTCGGTCATCCCGAGCACGGCGGCAAGACGCCCGACGGCGCGGCGGCGGCTGCCGCAAACGGTGCCGTGCAGCAGGCGTGCGAGCGGTTGAAGCGCGAGTTCGGCGACGAGCTCGTCGTCATGACCGACGTGTGCCTCTGCGCGTACACGGACCACGGACACTGCGGAATCCTCGAATCCGGCCGCGTGCTGAACGACGCGTCGCTCCCTCCGCTCGTGAACATGGCGTTGAGCCACGCGCGCGCCGGTGCCGACGTCGTCGCGCCGTCGGACATGATGGACGGCCGCATCGCGGCGATCCGCGACGCGCTCGACGCGAGCGGGTTCGAGGACACGGTGCTGATGTCGTACGCCGTGAAATTCGCGTCGGCCTACTACGGACCGTTCCGCGAAGCCGCGGACTCGACGCCCGCGAGCGGCGACCGGCAGAGCTATCAAATGGATTTCCGCAATCCGCGCGAAGCCGTGCGCGAGGCGCTCACCGACGTCGACGAAGGCGCCGACTGGCTCATGGTGAAGCCGGCGCTGCCGTATCTCGACGTGATTCGCGCCGTGCGCGAAGCGAGCCTGCTGCCGCTCTCGGCGTACAACGTGTCGGGCGAGTACTCGGCCGTGAAGGCCGCGGCGGCGAACGGCTGGCTCGACGAGGCGCGCATCGTGCGCGAGAACTTGCTTGCGATCCGGCGCGCCGGGGCCGATCAGATCATCACGTATCACGCGCGCGACGCGCTCACGGGCAAATGGCTGTGATGAAGCTCGCCAAAGCAAAACGGCAGCAGAGCGACGCGTGGTTCGAGCGTGCCAAGAAGGTCACGCCGGGCGGCGTGAGCTCCCCCGTGCGCGCGTTCGGCGGCGTCGGCGGCACGCCGCTCGTGATCCGCTCGGCCGCCGGCGCCATGATCACGGATTCGGACGGGCGCGAATATCTCGATTTCGTCGGCTCGTGGGGCCCGCTGATCCTGGGGCACGCTCACCCGAAGATCGTCGCGGCCGTCGAGGCGGCGTGCCGGCGCGGGATGTCGTACGGCGCGCCGTGCCAACCCGAGATCGAGCTCGCCGAGGAAGTTTGCGCCGCCTATCCGACTTGCGAGCAGGTGCGGTTCGTGTCGTCGGGCACGGAGGCCGTCATGAGCGCGGTGCGGCTCGCGCGCGGCGCGACGGGGCGCGATCTGGTCGTGAAGTTCTCGGGCTGCTATCACGGGCACGTCGACTGTCTGCTCGTAGCGGCGGGCTCCGGCCTCGCGACGTTCGGCCAACCGACGTCGCAAGGCGTGCCGAAAGAGCTCGCGGCGCTGACCCGCGTGCTGCCGCTCGACGACACGGCGGCCGCCGAGAAGCTGTTCGCGGCCGAAGGCGAGCGCATCGCCGCCGTCATCATCGAGCCGGTACCGGCCAACAATGGGCTGCTGCTACAGCGCCCGGAGTTCTTGAAGACGCTGCGCGAGCTCTGCACGCGGCACGGCGCGCTGCTGATCTTCGACGAGGTCATCAGCGGCTTCCGGCTCACGCAGGGCGGCGCCGCGGAGCACTTCGGGATCAAGCCCGATCTCGCGACTTTCGGCAAAGTCATCGGCGGCGGCATGCCCGTCGGTGCGTTCGGCGGCCCGCGCAAGATCATGAAGCACCTGTCGCCCGAGGGCGGCGTGTACCAGGCCGGAACGCTGTCCGGAAATCCCGTCGCGATGACGGCGGGCCTCACCACGCTGCGCGTGCTCAAGAAGGAGGACGGCTGGAAGCGCCTCGAGGCCCTCGGCGCCTACCTGGAAGACCGGCTCGGCGGCGTGCTCGCCGAGTCGCCGCTCGAGGCGACGCTCGTGCGCTTGGGCTCGATGTTCTGGATCGCGTGGAACAGTCGCGAGGCGCCGCGTTCGGCGGAGGCGCTCGACGCGAACGCGGCCAAAATCTACGCGCGCATCTTCCATTCGCTGCTCGACTTTGGGCTAGCGCTCGCGCCGTCGGCGTTCGAGATCGCGTTCCTGTCGCTCGCGCACACGCGCCGCGACATCGATCGGCTGGCCGAAGGCTTGCGGGCCGCGCTCGCGATGATCGAAGCGAATCCCGAGTGACTCGGACGCGGAGCGGTACTTCAATGACCTTGAGACGCGACCCGACGAAGGCGATGCAGATCGGCTTTTTGGCGCTGCTCTCGATATCGGCCGCGCAGGTGGGATGGTGGATGTACGACGCCGTCAATTACGCGCGCAGCGTCGAGCAGCGTTTCGCGAACGACCCGGCCGTCGCCGAGGACAGCAAGGCCCGCATCAACCGCATCATTTGGGAGGGCGGCTTCTTCTTGATCGTGCTCGTCGGCGGCATGGCCGTGCTGACCCAAACGCTGCGCCACGACGCCGAGCTCAGGCGGCGGCAGCAGAACTTTCTCGCCGCGGTCTCGCACGAGTTCAAAAGCCCGCTCGCGAGCATCCAGCTCGCCGCCGAGACGCTCGTGCTGCGCTCGCGCGACGACGACAGCAAGCGCTTGGGCTCGCGAATTCTCGAGGACGGCGAACGGCTTCTGCGCATGGTCGACAACCTGCTCGACACGACGAGGCTCGAGGAGGGACGTCAGCGCCTCACGCCGCAGGTCACGAACCTCCAGGCGGCCGCGAGCGCGGCCGTGGCCGCCATCGCGGACCGCGCGCAGGCGAGCGGCGTCGCCGTCGCGCAAACGGTGCCCGGCGCGCTCGCGCTGAACGTCGATCCCATCGTCATAGAGACGGGCTTGCGCAATCTGCTCGACAACGCGCTGAAGTCGTGCGCGGCGGCGAAAAGCCGCTCGATCCGCGTGGAGGCCATGCGCGACGAGCGCGGCGTCGTGCTCGCCGTCAGCGACGACGGCTTGGGCTTCCCGCCCGAGGAAGCCGCGATGATCTTCGAGAAGTTTCACCGGCTCGGCGACGAGCTCCGGCGAGCGACGCCGGGCACGGGGCTCGGGCTCTACATCGTGAAGCGGCTCGTCGAGCTCTCGGGCGGCACGGTGCAGGCGTCGAGCGAAGGCCCCGGGCGCGGAGCCACGGTGTCGATGCGCTGGCCGGCGAGCGCCGCCCGATGAGACCGCCGGCCCGCATTCTCGTCGTCGACGACGAGGCGCACCTCGCGGCCGGCATCGGCGAGAACCTCGAAGCCGAGGGTTATCGGACGGAGGTCGCACACGACGGAGCGGCGGGGCTCGAGCGGTTGCGCGCGGAGCCGTTCGACCTCGTCGTCCTCGACGTGATGATGCCGAACATGGACGGCGTCGAGCTCTGCGCGCAGCTGCGCCGCGAAGGCATTCAGACGCCGGTGCTGTTCCTGACCGTGAAAGGCGCCGCCGAGGACCGCGTGCGCGGCTTCGAGGCCGGCGGCGACGACTATCTGTCGAAGCCGTTCCACTTGAAGGAGCTGTTGCTTCGCGTCGCCGCGATCCTGCGCCGCAGCTCGTGGTATCAGGCGAGCGGCGCGCCTCTCACGTTCGGCGGCAATAGCGTCGATTTCAAGACGTACGAAGCGCGCGCCTGGGACGGCACGGAGCATTCGCTCACGCACAAGGAAGCGATGATCCTGCGCGTGCTCGCCGATCGGCCCGGGCACATCGTGACGCGCGAGGAGATCCTCGACCGCGTTTGGGGCTACGAGGTGTTCCCGTCGACGCGCACGATCGACAACTTCATCGTGCGGCTGCGCAAGCGGTTCGAGCGCAACGCGGAAGAGCCCGCTCACTTCCACACCGTGCGCGGCGTCGGCTACCGCTTCACCGTGGAGCCGCAGGCGAGCGCCGCAGCGGCCGAGCCGGGAAGCGCCGGAGATCAGTGATGCCGAATCCCGACGACAAGCTGCTGCTCAAGGCCGTGCGCCGCGAGGCCGTGCCGCGCCGGCCGCTCTGGATCATGCGCCAGGCCGGCCGTTACCTGCCCGAGTATCGCGAGCTGCGCAAGAAGCACAGCTTCAAAGCGCTCGCGGGCGAGCCCGAGCTCGCCGCCGAGGTCACGCTGATGCCGCTCGCGCGCTTCCCGCTCGACGCTGCGATCGTGTTCGCCGACATCATGAGCCCGATGCCGTCGCTCGGCGTCGAGTTCGACTTCGATCCCGGCCCCGTCGTCGCGAATCCGATTCGCGATGCGGCCGCCGTCGCGCGGCTTCGAAGCCCCGCTCGCGCCGAGATTGCGCCCGAGGTCATTGCGGCGCTCGAGCTCACGCGCGCCGCGCTGCCGAAGACCACGGCGCTTTTGGGCTTCTGCGGCGCGCCGTGGACGCTCGCGGCGTACCTCGTCGAAGGCAAAGGCGCGAAGGATTTTCCGACGCTGCGGGCGTTCGCGGCCGCGCAACCCGAGCTGCTCGACGCGCTGCTCGCGCGCCTCACGAGCGTGATGGGCGAGTACTTGCTTGCGCAAGCGGCGGCCGGCGCCGACGCCGTGCAGATCTTCGACTCGTGGGCCGGGCTCCTCTCGCGCGCGAGCTGGGAGAGGCTGATCCGTCCGCACTTGACGGCGCTGCTGACGACGGTCGGCCGGGCCGGCGTGCCGCGCATCCTGTTCCTGCAGAACGCGCCGCACCTCATGGAGGCCTATGCGAGCCTGCCGGCGGAGGTGCTCGGCGTCGACTGGCGCATCGACCTGCCGGAGCTCGCGCTGCGCCATCCCGACCGCGCCGTGCAAGGCAACCTAGAGCCGGCGATCCTGACGGCGGGCGCCGACGCCACGCGCGCGGCCGCGCGGGCGCTGCTCGCGGATACGCCGGCGCGCGGCCACATCGTCAACCTGGGTCACGGCATACTGCCGGAGACCCCGCTCGCGAGCGTCGAGGCGCTCGTCGAGGCCGTACATTTGGAGGCACTATGAGCGAGAAACCCGGCGCGCCCGGCGCACCCGACGATTTGCAGCCGCTCGATCTCGCCGAGAAGGGCCGCCGCGGCGGCCAAGTCGTCACGCTCGACCGGCGGTTGTTCATGAAGTTCACGGCATTCGGCGGCTGTGCCGATCCCGCGGCCGCGAGCGCGGCGCTCGCCGAGGACGGCGTCGACGGCGCGCTCTATCTCGACGCGAGCGACCCACGCGGCATCGGCATCATCGCCATGGCGGAGGACCCCGACTACTTCGTGACGTCGCTGCGCAAGTTGTTCAACCGCGAGCCGTTCTCGGGCTACGCGCACAAGCCCGAGCTCGACATGCTCGGCCGCACGTACTCGATCGGTTACGAGCCCGATCTCGAGGACACGCTGTTCAAGAAACCGCGCGGCAAGATTCTGAATCCCGCGCATCGCTGGGCCGTGTGGTATCCGCTGCAACGCGCGAAACGGTTCGAAACGCTGCCGCCCGATCACCAGCGCCGCATCTTCGCGGAGCACGCGTCGCTCGGCAAACGCTACGGCGCCGGCGGCCACGCGAACGACGTGCGCCTCGCGTGCCACGGTCTCGACAGGAACGACAACGACTTCGTCGTCGGCTTGCTCGGCCCGAATCTGCACCCGTTGTCGGCCGTCGTCCAGGAGATGCGCAGAACCGAGCAGACGTCGCAGTATCTCGACAGCCTTGGACCGTTCTTCGTCGGCAAAGCCGTGTGGCAAGCCCAACCGTGAACGAGGCTCACGACTACGACGCGCTCCTGATCGTCTCGTTCGGCGGGCCCGAAGGGCCGGCGGACGTCGATTCGTTCCTCGACAACGTCTTTCGCGGTCTACGCGTGCCCGCCGAGACGAAAGCGCGCATCGCGCAGCGGTACGAGCACGTCGGCGGCGTGAGCCCGATCAATGCCCACACGCGCGCGTTCATCAAGGCGCTGCAGCTCGAGCTCGACGCCCACGGCCCGGCGCTGCCGATCTACTGGGGCAACCGCAACTGGCATCCGCTGTTGCCGGACACCGTCGCGCAAATGGCGCACGCGGGCGTCGAGCGCGCGCTCGCGTTCGTCACGAGCACGTTCAGCTCGTACAGCGGTTGCCGCCGCTACCGCGAGGATCTCTACGAAGCGGCGCGCAGCGTGCCGAACGCGCCGCGGTTCGACAAGCTCCGCGTGCCGTTCAACCACCCGGGCTTCATCGAGGCGATGACGGATCGCGTGAGCGCCGCGCTCGAGACGCTGCCGGCCGCGAAGCGCAAGCACGCGCTCGTGATGTTCTCGGCGCACAGCCTGCCGCTCACGATGGCGCGCGGCTGCGCCTACGAGACGCAGCTCGAAGCGAGCTGCCGGCTCGTCGGCGACGCGCTCGAGCAGCAACGTTGGCGGCTCGTGTACCAGAGCAACAACGCATCCTACGGCCGCGAGCCGTGGCTCGGCCCCGACATTCGCGACGCGCTGCGCGAGGCCGAGGCCGAAGGCGTCAAAGCCGTGGTCGTGGCGCCGATCGGCTTCGTGTGCGACCACATGGAAGTCGTCATGGACTTGGACGTCGACGCGGCGAGCGTGGCGCGCGAGCTCGGCCTGACGATGGTGCGCGCCGCGACCGTGGGCACACACCCGGCCTACGTCTCGATGGTCCGCGAGCTCATCGTCGAACGCATGACGCCAGGCGCGCCGCGCCGCGCGCTCGGCTCGCTCGGGCCGAGCCACGACCGCTGCCCCGCCGACTGCTGCCTGCCCGGCAAGCCGGGGCCGCTGAAGCCCGCGCTGGCCGGCGTCGACGACCCGTTCCTCGAAGCGGATTGACGCCGTGGCTGCCACGGATTTCGACGTCATCGTCATCGGCGCGGGACTTTCGGGCCTGCACGCCGCCGCCACGCTCGAGGAGAGCGGCCTCACGGTGTGCGTGCTCGAGGCCCAGCCGCGGGTCGGCGGGCGCGTTCATTCGATGCGGCAACCCGTCGGCACGGCCGAAGCCGGCGGCACGTATATCGGCGCCGGCTACGCGCGCGTGATCGGCGCGGCGCAACGCCACGGCGTCGAGCTCATCGACGTGACGCCGCTGCTCACGTTCTTTCGCGAGCAGGATTTGGCGCTCGACGGCGAGATCATTCGCCAGAAAGACTGGCCTACGCATCCCGCCAACGACTTTCCGGAGCGTGACCGGCATCACCTTCCGTGGACTTATCACCGCGTGCTCACGATGCGCGACAACCCGCTCGAGCACCCGAGCGACTGGCTCGACCCCCGGCACGCGACGCTCGACGTTTCGGCGCACGAGTGGCTGCGCGGCCTCGGCCTGAGCGAGCGCGCGATCGCGCTCGCATACGGCTTGAACGTGAGCTTCGGCCGCGACGCGCACGACGTGTCGGCGCTGCTGCTGCTCTTCCGCGGCGCGTTCTCGAAAGAGCAGCGCGCGCTCGCGCCGGCGGAGAGCTTAGGTCTAACGGCGCGGCTCGGCGTGCAGCAGATTCCCGAAGCGATGGCCGCGTCGTTGAAAGGCGGCGTGCAGCTCGAGCGCAAGGTGTCGACGATCGAGCTCGGCGACGAGCACGCCGTCGTCACGTGCAGCGGCGGGCGGCGCTTCACGGCGGCGCACGTCGTGGCGGCCGTGCCGCCGGCCGTGCTGCGCCGGATTGCGATCGAGCCGAAGCTGCCGGCGCTTCAAGCGGAGGCGATTGCGACGTTGCCCTCGCAACCGTTGACGCAGGTCTATCTCGCGCCGCGCAGCCGCTTCTGGGAGCGAGACGGTTTTGCCCCGAGCTTGTTCACGGACACGCGCGCCGGCATGCTCGCCGCCGCCCGCAACCGCGACGATCCGACCGAGGTCACGAGCCTGACGGCCTGGATCACGGCCGACAACGCCGCGGCGCTCGACCGCATGCCGCCGGCCGACGCCGGCCGCGCCGTCATCGCGGCCATCGAGACGTTGCGGCCCGCCGCGAAGGGGCAGCTCGAGCTCGTCGGCATGCATTCGTGGGGCGCCGACGAGCACGCGGGCGGCGCATGGGCGTACTTCAGGCCCGGCGAGGTGACGCGATTTGCCGCCGTGCTCGGCCGCGCGCACGGCCGCCTGCACTTCTGCGGCGAGCATCTCGCGATCGCGAGCCGCGGCATGGAAGGCGCGATGGAGTCGGCCGAGGAGGCCGCCGCCGAGGTTCTCGCGCAAGTTTGACGGACGTCTCGACCGGCTTGGCCACGTATATACGCTCACGTATATCCTTCGACGATGACCAAGGCGCGCAAGCAGCCACGCTCCAATCAATCGAAAAGCGTCGTCCGCGAGCCGGAGCCGCCGCCGTACACGGATTCGCCGGCCATTGCGCGTGTCTTTCAATCCGGCAACAGCCAAGCCGTACGGCTACCGCGGCAGTTCAGGTTTCGGAGTAAGCAGGTGCAGGTGTTCAGGAGGGGCGGCGACATCGTGCTCCGCGAGCGGCCGGTCAAGTTGAGCGCCCTTTTGGACGACCTGCCGCCCCTCGCCGACGATGCTTTCCCGGACGAAATTCCGGACTCGCCACCCGAACCTGGGCTCGCTAGATTTCCCGTCCCCTTTCCCGATGAAAGCACGCGCAACGCGGGGGTCTCGGCCAAGACCAAGAACCGTCCCGCTTTATGCGTTTTGGGCATAGCGGTAGAAGAAGTTAACCGTTCAAGTCCGCTCGAGGCCCACTTACCTTAGCCGTTCGAATATCGCTGCCGGGACACCCCACGTGGGCAGGCCGGCTCTGGGTTTCCGCCGTATGAATGCAGCTGCAGTACAAGACGTCGCCGCCGCCGCAGCCGAGGCGATGGCCGCCCTCGACACGAAAGCCTACGACGAGGAAACGAGCCGCGAGCACGCGCTCGAGCACTGCAACCGCAAATTTGCCGCGCTGAAGGCGGATCAGCGCATCGAGTGGGCGCTCGAGAACCTGCCCGGCAACCACGTTCTGACGTCGAGCTTCGGCGCGCAGGCTGCCGTCTCGCTGCACCTCGTGACGCAGATCGTCCCGAACATCCCGGTCGTGCTCGTCGATACCGGCTATTTGTTTCCCGAAACGTACCGTTTCATCGACGAGCTCACGGCGCGCATGAAGCTCAATCTCAAGGTCTTCCGCGCCGAGCGCTCGCCGGCCTGGCAGGAAGCGCGCCACGGCCAGCGCTGGAACCAGGGCATCGAAGGGCTTGCCGCCTACAACCAGGAGAACAAGGTCGAGCCGATGCGCCGCGCGCTGCGCGAGCTCGACGTCAGCACCTGGTTCGCCGGTCTGCGCCGCAACCAGGCCGAGAGCCGCAAGCAAATTCCCTATCTCGAGTGGGCCGGCGGCCGCTGGAAGGTGCATCCGATCGCGGAATGGACCGACCGCGACGTCCACCGCTATCTCACGAAGCACAACCTGCCCTATCACCCGCTCTGGGAGAAAGGCTACGTCTCGATCGGCGACACACACAGCACGAAACCGCTGCACGAGGTGGCCACGATCGAGCAGACGCGCTTCAACGGCTTGAAGCGCGAGTGCGGCATCCACGAGATCAACCTCGCGGATCTGTAGACTCTCCCGCGGCGCTCGAGCTGGCGATGCCATTCGCGGCGTAGCGCTCCCGCCGCGTCCGCGGACGATCGTTCACGGCGATCCGGCGCCGCTTCGGAGCACCCACAGCACTTCGAGCGTCGCGAGGAAGTTCATCGCGGCGTGCATTGCCATCGAGACCAGCACCGACCCCGTGTAGTAGCGGGCCGCGGACAGCAACAGGCCGCCCGCGAAGATCGACGCGATGCCGTAGGCGTCGTATTGCACGTGAAGAGCGGACCAGCCGAGCGAGGTGATCAGCGCGGCGCCCGCGAATTTGAGCCGCGTCTCGATCAGCGCCTGGAACAGCAAGCCGCGAAACAGGAGCTCCTCGAAAAGCGGCGCCGCCACGACGAGCGTCAACCAGAACACGACGACGGCGTCGGCCGATGAGTACATGTCCCGCATCACTTGGGGCACGACGTCTCGGCCCAACAGCAACGTGAGCCCGTCGCTGGCGGCGAGAAACAGCAGCAATCCGCCGATCCAGCCGCCGAGCTGCCGCACGGTCGGGAGCTTCCACCCGAGGAGCTCGGCCCCCGTCGTCACGGCCTGGCGTCGCGCGACCACGAGGATCAGCGGCACGACCACGGCCGTGCCGGCCCAAGCGCCGATCGAGACGAAATCGGCATCGAGCCCGACTCGAGCCGACAGGTCCGTGAGGTCTTCGCCGCCCCGGTTGACGATCGGAACGAGCGCCGCCGCGATCACTGCGGCCGTGGTCACGACGACGTACGCGAGCCCGAGCGGGATGGCGAGCAGGGCCGTCAGCCACGGCCGTCTCACGAGCCGCCGATCTGCTCGAATCGGCGCCGCGGCGTCGCCGCCGGGCAGGGTTTCGCCCGCGCCTAGCGGCGCGGAAGAGGCGCCGACTTCGCCGATGGGCTCACTTGGCAACGTCTTGCTCGCAGCCGCCTTTGATCGGCAGCGGGATCGCCTCGAGCAGCTGGTCCACTTCCTCTTGCGACTGCGCGCGCGCCGCATCGCGAATCAGGCGCGGCGCGTAGTGCGGTGCGAATAGATGCACGAAGTCGACCATGTAGCCGCGGAGCACCATGTCGCGCGGGAACCCGAGCCAAGTCGTCACTCGCGGGAACAGCGCGCTCGCGTCGATCGCCACGAGATCCTCGCGATCCGAGCACTCGAACGCCATCGAGGCGATGACGCCGACGCCCATGCCCATGCGCACGTAGGTTTTGATGATGTCCGCGTCGCGCGCCGTGAACACGACGCGCGGCTCGAGGCCCTGCTCGCGGAACGCGCGCTTGAACGACGATTCTCCCGTGCCGCTGAACACGTAGGTCACGAGCGGGTGGTCGGCGAGCGCTTTCAAATCGATCGGCTTCGGGTGCTTCGTGAGCGGATGGCCTTTCGGCACGAGCACGATGCGATGCCAGTGATAGATCGGCATCAAAGTCAGCTGTGGGAACAGATCCCGCGAGCCCGTCGCGATCGCGAAATCGACCTTGTTCGTGCTGATTAGCTCGGCGATCTGCTCGGAAGTGCCTTGGTGGAGCTCGAGGTCGACGCGCGGATAACGCTCGCGGAACGCGCGGATCACCTCGGGCAGCACGTAGCGCGCTTGCGTGTGCGTCGTCGCGATCGACAGCGTGCCGTCGAGCTCGGCCGTCAGATCGCTCGCGAGGCTCGAGATGTTGCCCACCTCGCGCAGGATCTTGCGCGCCCGGGCAATCACCTCGCGGCCGGCCGGGGTGATGGCGGCCAGGCTCTTCCCCTTGCGCGTGAAGAGCTGAACGCCGAGCTCCGCCTCGAGCTGCTTCAGCTGCTTGCTGATGCCGGGCTGGCTCGTGAAGAGCCTCTCGGCGGCCGACGTGATGTTCAGGCCGCTGTCGGCGATTCCGACGAGATACTTGAGCTGCTTCAGAGTCACGCGTTCAGGAGCCTTGGCCGAGATGAAAAGGCCGCTTCCTCGTTCGAGTCGGCGGCCTGAGCCGCATATAACCATTGGTTAGGTTGGAGTGTCAACGCGGCCACCGTTATTTCATGGCGCTATAAACCTAGGCGGACACGGTGTTGGTAGGCGCTCTCCGCGCACGGTATCGTGCCCCGCTCGAGGCCGTTTCCTTCATGCAGCACCTACCCCTTTTCGCGCAGCTCAAGGACCGCGCCGTGCTCGTCGTCGGCGGCGGCGCCGTCGCCGAACGGCGGGTAACCCTGCTGCGCGAGGCAGGCGCGGCCGTCACCGTCGTGGCACCGGCGCTCTCGCCGCGGTTGACGGAGCTCGCGGCGGCCGGGCTCATTCACCACGTGCCGGAGCCGTACACGGGGCAGCCGCTCGAGCCCTATTGGCTCGTCGTCGCGGCGACGGACGACGGCGCCGTCAACGCCGCGGTCGCGGCCGCCGCCACGGCCGCGAAGCGCTTCGTCAACGTCGTCGACGACCACGCGCTCTGCACGTTCGTCATGCCCGCAATCGTCGACCGCTCTCCCGTGACGATCGCGATCGGCAGCAGCGGCCTGTCGCCCGTGCTCGCCCGCTGGATCAAGGGCGTCGTCGAGACCGTGCTGCCGGCCCGGCTCGGCGCGCTCGCGGAGCTCGCGGGCCGCTGGCGCCAACGCGTCCGCTCGCAGATCGCGGATCCCGACGAGCGCCGGCATTTCTGGGAGCGCGTCGTGACAAGCGCCGTCGCGGAGCATGCGTTCGCGGGCCGCGAGGCCGACGCGGAGCGGGCGCTCGACGACGCGCTCGCGAGCTGGGCCGACGACGACGCCGCGCGGCGCGGCGAGGCCTATCTCGTGGGCGCCGGCCCCGGCGGCATCGACTTGATCACGATTCGCGGCCGTCAGCTGCTCGCCTCCGCCGACGTCGTGCTCTACGACAGGCTCGTGAGCGCCGAGCTGCTTCGGTACGCGCGCCGCGACGCCGAGCTCATCTGCGTGGGCAAGACGCCGCGCCGGCCGTCGATCTCGCAGCGGCAGCTCAACCGGCTGCTCGTGAGCCTCGTGAAGTCCGGCAAGCGCGTCTGCCGGCTCAAGGGCGGCGACCCGTTCGTCTTCGGCCGCGGCGGCGAGGAGCTCGAAGCGCTCGCCGAGGCCGGCCTCAAATTCCAGGTCGTGCCGGGCGTATCCGCGGCCGAAGGCTGCGCAGCGTATGCCGGCATCCCGCTCACGCTGCGCGGCGTCGCCCATGCCGTGCTGTTCACGACGGGCCATACGCGCGACGACGGCCAGCCCATCGTCGGCGAGTTCGAAGCGGGCCGGACGTTGGCGCTCTACATGGGCGTGGCGCAATACGCCGAGATCGCGGCCGCGCTGATCGCGAAAGGCTATCCGCCCGAGACGCCCGCAGCGGTCGTCGAGAGCGGGACGACGGACCGGCAGCGCGTCGTGCGCACCGTGGTCGGCCGCTTGGGAGAAGCCCAAGCCGCGCTCGGAATCACGCCGCCGGCGCTCTTGATCGTCGGCGAGACTACGCGCTACGCCGACCGCTATAGCTGGTTCGCACCGAGCAAAGTCGAGCGCTTCGCCGAAGCGTCCATCGGCGATGACGCTCGTGTAAGCTACCGAGAGAACAGCAACAAGGCTGCACCATGATCTACGAAAGCATCCTCGACACGATCGGCAACACGCCCGTCGTGAAGCTGCACCGCATTCCGCCGAAGCACGTCACGATCTACGCGAAGATCGAGGCGTTCAATCCACTGTCGTCGGTCAAGGACCGCCTCGCATTCGCGATCATCGACGACGCGGAGCGGCGCGGCGTTTTGAAGCCGGGTCAAACCGTGGTCGAGGCGACGTCCGGCAACACGGGCATCGCGCTCGCGATGGTTTGCGCGGCGAAGGGCTACCCGTTCGTCGCCACGATGGTCGAGACGTTTTCCGTCGAGCGGCGCAAGATCATGCGCGCGCTCGGCGCAAAGGTGATTCTCACGCCGGCCGCCGAGCGCGGCACGGGCATGGTGCGGCTCGCGGCCGCGCTCGCCGAGAAGCACGGCTGGTTCCTCGCGCGCCAGTTCCAGAACCCCGCCAATCCCGCGTATCACCGCCAGACGACGGGCCCCGAGATCCTGAAGGACTTCGCGGGGCGGCGGCTCGACTTCTGGGTGACCGGTTGGGGTACGGGCGGCACGCTGACGGGCGCCGGCGAAGTGATCAAGCTCGCGCGGCCCGAGGTCAAGATCATCGCGACGGAACCTGCCGGCGCGTCGCTGCTCGGCGGCAAGCCGTGGGCGCCGCACAAGATTCAAGGCTGGACGCCGGACTTCTTGCCCGACGTGCTGAACCCGAAAGTCTTCGACCAGCTGATTCCCGTCACGGACGAGGAAGGCAAGGAGATGGCGCGCCGCCTCGCGCGCGAGGAAGGCATCTTCGTGGGCATCTCGGCCGGCGCCACGCTCGCCGCGGCCGTCAAGGCCGCCGAAAACGCGAAGCCCGGCTCGGTGCTGCTCGCGATGCTGCCAGACACGGGCGAGCGGTATCTCGGCACGTACCTCTTCGACGACTTGAACGCGGGCTCGGACGACGAGTGGCTCGCGAGCCTCGACAAGAAGTAGCGATCTTCCGTCGCCTCACGCGCTCGCAGCTCGAGAAAAGCGCGGCGCTCAGCGGAGAACGTCGGATGGCGACGTGATCAGCACGCACGTGCAGCCGGTCTCGCTGTACACGCGCCTGTCGACTCCACCGGGCTCACCGTAATTGTAGTCGCCGGGGTAGAGCAGCCGGTCGTCGATCCAAAGCTCGCCGTCGAGGAGGTGCAGCTCCTCCACGCCCGCATGCGTGTGCGGTGGGTAGGAACCCCCCGGGAGCAAACGGACCAGCATCGTCACGCGATCGCGTTCCGTGTCGGCCGCGAGGATTTTGCAGAAGATCCCGGACGCGACTTCCTTCCAGTCGGGTTCCTCGTAGTCGCGAGGCGGGAGGGCGATCCCATTCCCTTTCGCGTCGGCGGCAATCCGCTGCGCGAGCCGCTCCTCGAGATCCGGCCGCGGCCTGAGCAGGTCGGTCGGCCACGCTACGAGCTTCTCGGACGTCGAACGAGCTTGCTCGAGCTCGGTACGGCAATCGGCGCAGCCCGGCAAATGCGCGGCGACTTGCGCGGCTTCCTCGGGCGGGAGGGCGCCGAGCGCGAGCAGCGCGGCGAGCTCGATTCGGTCGCACTTGGGGCCATGAGCGGACGTCATGTGCTCGCTCCGTCGGCCAATGCCTGCCGCAGCTTGGCAAGCGCCGAACGTATCCGCGTTTTCACGGTGCCGAGCGGTGGTGGAGCCGAACGGCCACCTCTTTGTACGTCATTTCGCCGAAAAACGCGGTCTCGATGGCCTGCCGTTCCTCGTCGGTCAGGAGCGGCAGCACCTGCTCGAGGCGCACTCGTTGCTCTCGGAACGCTATCGCGTCCTCCGAGTCGCGCGCGGCGGTCGGCTCACGCCAGTCGTCGCCGAGCGAATTCGTGCGTTTGAGCCGGCCTTCGTAACGGAGCCGGTCGATCGCGCGCGAGCGCGCTTGATTCATGATCCAGCCGAGCACCGTGCCCCCCGGCCGGGTCGTACTGCGCGGCACGCCGCCAGACGTCGTGGAACACGTCCAGCGTCACCTCTTCGGCCGTCTCGCGATTGCAGGTGATACGCATGATCAGCGTGAAGACCGGCCGGTGCGCGCGGTGGAAGAGCGCGTGCAGCGCCGCTTGGTCCCGTGCGGCGATCGCAACGACGAGGTCGACCCACTCCTGTTCCAGGCGGACGGGCTGCGCTTTGTTGGCATAGAGGACCGCACCGAGAGTGCCCGGCGTAGGCTCACGAAGAATCGCTTCCGTGCTCGGGGTCGAGTCCACGGCGGGAAATTCTGGCGTCTCGCTTCGAGCCAGACAAGCGGCCTAGGCCTAGGCCTGTCTGCGCGACTTGCGCCGCCGGGCGCGCGCGCTCCCACACCGAATAGCACTCGACATGAACGTGCACCGCCGCGCGCCCCCGAGCGGGGCTTGCGTTCGCGTACTCGAATTCGTACTCGCACTGATCGGGGCCGATCGTCTCGGCGCAAAGCGCGCACAAGGCGCCGCTGCCCTGCCCGCCCCAGGTGCGCAGCGGCGGTTGACCGGGAAGCGTGCCGCCCATGGTTGGACGGCGCTCGCGCCGGGTCTCACGTTTCTCGGAGTCTCTCATCATGGCCACCGTTCTTCGACTGACACTCGGATCAACAGGTAATACGTCGGATGCGGCGGATGGGATTTGTCGGCCGGGCGGCGGGCCAATGGGACTCCGTGGCTCCGAACCCGCGGGAACGCCCGCTCCGAGATTGGCGGAGAGCGGCACTCGAGCGCGGCCGCGGTCGCGAGTCGGCCAAATCCGAGTGAGCCCGACGGTCGCGTTGCTCCGGCCGCGCAAGCCGAGCCGGCCTCTGAGCCTCGCGCAACCCCCTTGGCCGATCGGGAGCGAATCAGGCGGCATGCTCCTTGCACATGGGCTGGCAGTCGATCTAATCGTTGTTCCCGAGCAGCAGTGCGCGAGAGCTCGCTCAAGAGACTCAGGACGTTCTGCGTCGCCGCGCGGCGGCTGAGCTTCAAGGCCGCCGCCGACGAGCTGTGTGTGACGCCGTCCGCCGTGAGCCACCAGATCCGGTCGTTGCAGCAACAGCTTCAGGCTAAGCTGTTCATGCGCCGCCCGGCCCACGCCGTTTCCCTGACGGACCTCGGCGCGGATTTGCTCGCGCGCGTCGATCCGCTTCTCGTCGAGCTGGACGATGTCGTCGCCTGCTTCAAGCACCGCGCGCGTGCCGCGCACGCGGGTGTTGCGGCGCGGCACCGGCTTCCGTACGTCCAGACGGAGGCCTAGCCGCGCTTGCACGGAACCCGACCGTCGCCGGCGGCAAGGAGCCAAGTTGCTCGCTTTGCGGGCGCTCGCAGCCGGTGAGCGCTCCAATCCGGAGCAACGTCGCTGCGCGTCACGCGCCGCCGGAACGCCGCCGTCGCGGTTGAGAAACTTTCATCTCGCTGCTCGGCCCGGGAGAGCGCGCACGAAAGCACGCGCCGTCGGCGTCGATCGGAACCATCTACCTCTCGCGCCGCAGAGACAAAGCGGCGCGCGCTGCCAACTCCCTTTCGTTGCGCGCATCTTGCCAGCCGCACCAATAGGTCCATGCTGAATCGGTCGATCTTGCCGCGTTTCAGATCCGACGCATCCGACACCTCTGGCTAACGACTAAAGACGATCAAACGCTAAGCACGGAGAGCGTTTGTCCGGCTGTGGACGTCCCCAATGCGCGCCAGTCCTACGCCGCGAGACTCAGCTTGGGCTTGAGTCCGGCGCGTGCTGCCAGCCGCACCAATAGGTCCATACTGAACCGGTCGATCTTGCCGCGTTTCAGGTCCGACACACGTGCCTGGGTAACACGCAGCACCTTGGCAGCCGCGGCTTGCGTCATGCCGCTCTTTTCGAGCCACTGCTCCAGACCGATCAGCAGCTGTGCGCGAATTTCCATCTCGGCTGCTTTCTCCGCTGGGAAGAGATCGTAAAACACACTGCGCCCGGCGGGCGTCACGTGACGGGGGCCGTGTGCACTGCGCGCAACCTTCTTGGCTCTCATGTCTTCACCTTGCAATCGATTCAAATCGCTTCGTCGCCAATTCCAAATCCGAGCGGCTCGTCCGTTGAGTCTTCTTCTGGAAGCAGTGCAATACGTAGATTCCTTCCGGGCGCGTCGCGAGATAGATCATTCGAAAGATTCCAGCTGCGTCCCGCACGCGAATTTCCTTGACCCCTGCACCGATACCCGTCATCGACCTCCAGTCTCTTGGCTCGAGCCCACACTGGACCCGGTACAGCTCAAACCCTACGGAATCCTGCACTGTTTCCGGAAACTCCCTTAAATCCTCCCTGCTGCTGCCCATCCAGATGACCGGCTTCACTGTAAGACTATGCCCGATCTGGCATACGAATGCCACATCTGGCATAGAGCCGCACCTTCGACCAGCGACCCCATACGCGGGCGAACTCGGGCACGTGGCGCAGTACCCAGCGCACGATCGTGGTGTGGGACACGACTACGCCTCGTTCGGCCATCATGGCGACGAGGTCGCGATAGCTCAGCCGATAGGTGATGTACCAGCGGACGCAGGTTTCGATGATCTCAGGAGGGAACCGCCGGTGGCGGTAGATCGGGTCTCGGCGCACGGCTCGAGTCATTGAGGCGCCCTCGGTCTAGCAGCGGGGTGCCTATCTCAGCTCTAAGTGCACCAGAGCCAAAAAGTACCCACGTCTGGTTGAGACATACCGAGACCCTACGAAACGCCGTGAGATTGAAAACCCTGGGATTCAGGGCCTTTACAGCGTTTCCTAGGACTGCCTGAGCCGGCGAGAAATCAGTAATTGGCGGAGAGAGAGGGATTCGAACCCTCGAAGGGCTTTTGGCCCTTACACCCTTAGCAGGGGTGCGCCTTCGACCACTCGGCCATCTCTCCGGTACGCGGGGTTGAAACGTGCGCGAGGGGTGATTCTACTGGCGTGACGGCGGAATCGCGACGCCCGCGAGCGGAGCGCCCGTGCCGTTCGACGATCGGCAGCGACTGGGGCCGCTACGGATGCACGTTGCTGCCGTTCAACGGTGGCCACGGCTTTTCTTCGACTTGCTCGCGCTTGATGCGCTCGAAAATCTCTTCGCGGTGGACGGCAACCTCACGCGGGGCATTTACGCCGAGCCGCACTTGATTGCCTTTCACCCCAAGTACGGTCACGGTGACGTCGTTGCCGATGACGACCGTTTCCCCCACGCGCCGGGTCAAGATCAGCATAGCCAACTCCTTCTAGGCCTGCCCGCCGGGTCCGGTGCTCTGCTAAGCGGAGCTTTTGTTGTCGGATTCCAGCATTCGCCCCTAGCCCACAGTCGGCCCGTTCCGCGCTCGCGCGCGAGAAGATCCACTGCAGACGTCCATGGCTGACCGGCCGTTTTCTAATCGTTCTGGCCGGTCCCCCCTTGCTCGCCAGCCCAAGAAGCCACTAGCGAAGCGCGCTCATGGTAGCCGAAAAACCACGGAAATGTGACGTGTTTCTCATGCGCGGGGATTTAGACAAAATCCAGGAGGTCACGCCGCCGCGATGAGCCCGGGCACGAGGGCGAGCGCCGCGTCGACCTGATCCGGCTTCGTCCCGCCGGCCTGCGCGAAATCGGGGCGGCCGCCGCCACGGCCGCCGACGAGCTCGGCGACGGGCTTGATGATCTCGCCGGCCTTGAGTCGGCCGGCGAGATCCTGCGTGACGCTCGCGACGAGGAACACCTTGTCGCCTTCCACGGCGCCGAGCACGACGACGCCGGAGCCGAGCTTGCTCTTCAGCTGATCGGCCGTGTCGCGCAGCGCCTTCGCATCCGCGCCGTCGAGACGCGCCGCGAGCACCTTGATGCCGTTGACGACCTGCGCCTCCTTCAAGAGGTCACGGCCGCCGCCGCTCGCGAGCTGGCGGCGCAGCCTGTCGAGCTCGCGCTCGAGCGAGCGCGTGCGCTCCAGGAGCTGCGCGACCCTGGCCGGTACGTCGTCTTTGTTGGCGCGGACGAGCCCGGCGACCTCGCGCAACACGGCCTCGTTCGCGTTGACGAGGTCGATCGCGCCCTGCCCCGTGACGGCCTCGATGCGCCGCACGCCGGCCGCCACGCCGCTCTCGGAGACGATCTTGAAGAGCCCGATGTCGCCGGACCGGCCGACGTGAGTGCCGCCGCAAAGCTCCGTCGAGAAATCGCCGAGCTTGAGCACGCGGACCTTGTCTCCGTACTTGTCGCCGAAGAACGCGAGCGCGCCGGCCGCGATCGCCTCCTCGTACGGCAGCACGCGGATGTCGGCGTCGTAGTTCATGCGAACCTGCTCGTTGACGAGCGCCTCGATCTCCTCGAGCTGCTTAGGCGTAACGGGCTCGAAGTGCGAGAAGTCGAAGCGCAAGCGGTCGGGCGCGACGAGCGAGCCCTTCTGCTGCACGTGCTCGCCGAGGACTTTGCGCAGCGCCGCGTGCAGCAGGTGCGTGGCCGAGTGGTTTAGCACGATCGCGGCACGGCGCTTTTCGTCGACGCGCGCCGTGAGACGGTCGCCGACGGCGATGCGCCCTCGAGTGACCTTGCCGTGATGACCGAACGCCTGCCCGAGCTTCTGCGTGTCGCCGACGTCGAAGCGCGCCCCCGCTCCCGAAAGCTCTCCCGTGTCGCCGACCTGGCCGCCGCTCTCGGCATAGAACGGCGTGCGCTCGAGCACGACGATGCCGGACGCGCCCGACTCGAGCGCCTGCACGGGTTGGCCCGCGGCATCGAGCAGCGCGACTACGGGCGCCTCGCTCGCGAGGAGCTCATAGCCCAAGAACTCCGTGCTGCCTTCGAGCCTCACGCCGGCCGAGAAGTCGGCGCCGAACTGGCTCGCGGCTTGCGACTGGCGGCGCTGCACGTCCATGGCACGCTCGTAGCCGTGCATGTCGATCTTGAGGCCGCGCTCGCGCGCGATGTCGGCCGTGAGGTCCGTCGGGAAGCCGTAGGTGTCGTGCAACTTGAACACCGTGTTGCCGTCGATGACCTTCGAGCCGCCGAGCTTGGCGATCGCGGCGTCGAGGATTTCCATGCCTGTCTCGAGCGTGCGCTCGAACTGCTCGCCTTCCTTGCGCAGCACGTCGCGCACGAACGACTGCTTCGCGACGAGCTCGGGGTACGCCGCGCCCATCGCCGTTGCGAGCGTGGGCACGAGCTCGTGGAAGAACGTGGGGCTCACGCCGAACCTGTACCCGTGGCGCATCGCGCGGCGCGCGATGCGGCGCAGCACGTAGCCGCGCCCCTCGTTCGACGGCACGACGCCGTCGACGACCAAGAAGCTGCACGCGCGGATGTGATCGGCGATCACGCGCAGCGACGGGCTCTCGAGGTCGTCCGTGCCGAGCAGGCGCGCAGCCTCGCGAATCAACCCGACGAAGAGATCGATGTCGTAATTGTTCGTGACGCCCTGCATCACGGCCGTCATGCGCTCGAGGCCGGCGCCCGTATCGACGGACGGCTTCGGCAGCGGCGTCAGCGTGCCGTCGGCCGACCGGTCGAACTGCATGAACACGAGGTTCCAGATCTCGACCCAGCGATCGCCGTCGGCGTCCGGCGAGCCCGGAGGACCGCCGGCCACTCGCGGGCCGTGGTCGTAGAAAATCTCGCTGCACGGGCCGCACGGGCCCGTATCGCCCATCTGCCAGAAGTTGTCGGAGCCGCCGCCCGGCTTGTCGCCGATGCGCACGATCTTGTCGGCCGGAAGACCGATCATTTTGTGCCAGAGGTCGTACGCCTCGTCGTCGGTTTTGTACACCGTGACCATGAGGCGCTTCGGATCGATCGCGAGCGTGCCCGTGACGAAGTCCCACGCGAAGCGGATCGCGTCCTTCTTGAAGTAGTCGCCGAACGAGAAGTTGCCGAGCATCTCGAAGAACGTGTGATGGCGCGCCGTATAACCGACGTTCTCGAGATCGTTGTGCTTGCCGCCGGCGCGCACGCAGCGCTGGCTGCTCGCGGCGCGCACGTACGGGCGCTGATCCTTGCCGAGGAAACAGTCCTTGAATTGCACCATGCCGGCGTTCGTGAAGAGCAGCGTCGGGTCGTTGACGGGCACGAGCGACGAGCTCGGCACGATCTCGTGACCGCGCTCGGCGAAGAAATCGAGAAACGCCGTTCGGAGCTGGCTACTCGTGAGACTCATGGATGACGCTCGAAAAGCCCGGCCGCTCACCGGCCGCGAGGGTTAGGCACGCTAATCGGAATCGATCTCGAATTCCAGTGCGGCCCGGATTTGCGCGCTGTCGAAGCCCCGATACTTCAGGAATCGCGCTTGCCGTGCGCGCTCCGCGTAGTCGCGCGGCAGCTCGGGGCCGAAGCGCTTGGCGCGCACGGCGCGGATCGTCGCCAGCCAATCGACGGCGGCGGCGGCGAGGCCGTCGTCGGCCTCGGCGCTATCGATGCCGCGCTGCGCGAGCTCGGCGCGAATCCGCTGCGGGCCTTGCCCCTTAGCGACGCGCGAGCGCACGAAGCTGTCCGTGAACCGGGCGTCGGCCAGCGAGCCCGACCGCTCGAGCTCGTCGAGCGCGTGGGCCCGCACTTCCTCGGAGAAGCCGCGCGCAGCGAGCTTGCGCTCGAGCTCGCTGCGGCTGTGCTCGCGCCGAGCGAGGAGCTCGAGCGCCGCGCGCGTGCAGGCCGGCGCGTCGCGCTCGCCGGCCTCAGGCTTGAAGCGCCTCACCCTCCTCCTCGACGACGGCGGGCGCGTCGGCGCCCTTGCGGGTCGCCGGCAACAGAGCGGCGCGGACGCGCTTCTCGATTTCCGCCGCGATGTCCTTGTGCTCGATCAGGAAGTCGCGAGCGTTTTCCTTGCCCTGCCCGATGCGCTCGCCTTCGAAGCTGTACCAGGCGCCGGATTTCTCGATGATGTTTTGCTTGACGCCGAGGTCGACGATCTCGCCCTCGCGCGAGATGCCGGCGCCGTAGAGGATCTCGAACTCGGCCGTCCGGAACGGGGGCGCCACCTTGTTCTTGACGACCTTGACGCGCGTCTCGCTGCCGATGACCTCCTCGCCCTTCTTGATCGAGCCCGTGCGGCGGATGTCGAGCCGCACCGACGCGTAGAACTTCAGCGCGTTGCCGCCCGTGGTGGTCTCCGGGTTGCCGAACATGACGCCGATCTTCATGCGGATCTGGTTGATGAAGATGACGAGCGCGTTCGAGCGCTTGATGTTGCCCGTGAGCTTGCGCAGCGCCTGCGACATGAGCCGCGCGTGCAAGCCGACGTGCGCATCGCCCATCTCGCCCTCGATTTCGGCCTTCGGCGTGAGGGCCGCGACGGAGTCGACGACGATGACGTCGACGGCGCCGGAGCGCACGAGCATGTCCGTGATCTCGAGCGCCTGCTCGCCCGTGTCCGGCTGCGAGATCAAGAGATCGTCTACGTTGACGCCAACCTTCGCGGCGTAGACGGGATCGAGCGCGTGCTCGGCGTCGACGAACGCCGCCGTGCCGCCCTGCTTTTGTATCTCGGCGACAACCTGAAGCGTGAGCGTCGTCTTGCCCGACGACTCGGGCCCGTAGATTTCGACGACGCGGCCCCGCGGCAAACCGCCGATGCCGAGCGCCACGTCGAGGCCGAGCGAGCCCGTCGAAACGACGTCGATGTCGCGCGCGGCGATCGCGTCGCCCAGGCGCATGACGGACCCTTTGCCGAACTGCTTCTCGATCTGGCCCAGGGCGGCGGAAAGCGCTTTCTTGCGGTTGTCGTCCATATGCTCGTCCGATGATGAGGGGATTCAAGAGAGCTGCGCGGCAGCGTTGCGCGGCGAAATTATTTCACAGATCCGTTGAGCGGGCAGTCGCGAGAATCGCTCCACTTCGCCGATAAACTCGAGGCGCCCATTGAATCGCGATACTGAGGTTTTGTCCAGTAGGGCGTAGCTACAGCGGCCAACGCTCGAGCACCTCGTAGTGCGCCCGGCGGCCCGCGGGAAACGATTCGACGAGCGCGAGCTCGCTCACTGCCCAGCGCACGGGCTCGACGCGTGCGTCGGGCGGCCGGGCGCGCCGCGCGAGCGTGACGTGCGGCCGGTAGGCACGATCCGCCGCGCGGAAGCCGCGCTCGCCGAGGCGGCCCCAGAGGCGCGCCTCGAGCTCCATGAGCGCTTCCGGCGGATCGAGCGGCGCGAGCCAAAGCACTTTCGACTCCGGCCATACGCCGAGCGCGCCGAGCGTGAGCTCGAACGCGCCGACGGAAATCGGCGGGACGGCTCTCGCGGCGTCGAGGCCCGCAGCCGTCAGCTCGCCCAAGAACGCGACGGTCAGATGCAGCCGCTCCTTCGCGATCGGCCGCCCGCCGCTCTCTTGCACTGCGCTGCGCGTCGCGCGCGAGATCGCCGAGCGGGTCGCGTCGTCGGGCCAGAGCGCAAAAAACACCCGGTGCCGGTCGCGCGAGGGACCGATCTCGCCGGGCGCACCGCTCATTCTTGCGATTGCGCTGAAACGAGCTCGACAACCCGCTCGAGCGCGAGCGCGACCGTCTGCCGCCGAACGGTCTCGCGGTCGCCCGCGTAGATCCGGCGCGCCGCCGTCACGCCGCCCTGAACGGCCCAGGCAAAATGGACCGTGCCTACGGGCTTGTCCTGCGTGCCTCCGCCGGGCCCCGCGATGCCGCTGACCGCGACGGCCAGCTCGGTCGCGAAGCGGCTCCGCACGCCTTCGGCCATCGCCTGCACGACCGGCCCGGACACGGCGCCGTGCGCGGCGAGAATTTCGCCCGGCACGCCGAGCAGCGCGATCTTCGCCGCGTTCGAGTACGCCACGATGCCGCCCTCGAACCATTGCGAGCTGCCCGCGACGTCGGTCAGCGCCTTTGCGATCCAGCCGCCCGTGCAACTCTCCGCTGCAGCCAACCGCCAACCGCGCGCCGTCAGCGCGCGGCCGACGGTCAACGCGAGGGACCCGAGATCGCGGTCCGTCGGCGTCATTCGGGCACCGCAGGCGAGAGCGCCTCGGCTCGCGCGCCGAGCACGCGCGCGTACAAGGAAACGTGCGCCGCGACGAGGGAGCGCAAGTCGAAGCCCCGCTCGACGTGCCGGCGCGCCGCTGCGCCGAGGCGCGCGCGCTCGGCCGGCGCCGCGAGCAGCGCTCGCAGCGCACGGGCGTACGCGACGCCATCGCCGTGCGGCACGAGCACGCCCGTCTCGCCGTCGGCGACGACGTCGGGCACCCCGCCCACGGCGCACGCAACGGCGGGAACGCCGGCGCTCGCGGCCTCGAGCAACGCGACGCCGAGCCCTTCGCGATCGGCCGGATGCGCGAGGAGGTCGAAGCCCGGCACGAGCGCGGCGAGATCCGGGCGGAAGCCCGCGAGCAACACGTGCCGCCCCAAGCCGCGCTCGGCGATCTCGGCCCGCAGCGCGCGCTCGAGAGGCCCGCGGCCGAAGCACAACACGCGAAGCTCCGGCCGCTCCCGCACGAGATCGGGCAGCAGCGCGAACAGCCAGGAGTGGCGCTTGCGCTCGATCAGCTGCGCGACGACGCCGACGACGAGCGCCTCGTGCGGGAGCGCGAACTCCGCGCGCAACCGTTCGCGCGCGGCGGGGTCGGGGCGGTAGCGCTGCGTATCGACGCCGCTCGCGATCGGCACGATGCGCTCGCGCGGCAACCCGCAGGCCTCGAGCTGCCGCTCGATTGCGGCCGACAGCGCGACGACGGCGCGGTACGGCCGGTACTTGAGCTGCGCCACGCCGGATGGCTCGCGCGCGTCGACGCGGCGCGTGAGCACGGCAGGGATGCCCGCGAGCGCCGCGGCCCAACCGCCGTAGAGGTCTGCGCCGCGCCGCGAGTGCACGTGCACGAGGTCGGGCGCGAGCCGCGTGAGCTCGCGTTTCAAGCGCGCGACGAGCGCGACGTCGAGGTCGCCCCGCATCGGCACCGGGCGGACGATCGCCGCAGGCGTTGCGGCGCCGAGCTCGCTCCCTGGGGGGCAGAGCAGCAGGTTCTCGACGCCGCGGCCCGTCAGCCCTTCGATGAGGTACCGGACTTGGGCCGCGCCGCCGTAGAGGTGCCTGCCGGCCTCGACGTGCGCGATTCGCATACAAGGATCATACGCGGGCCCGAACCGGGCTGTTGCAGCTCGCCGTCAATTGCGCGGCGGCACGTCCAGCGAACGGACGATCTCCGTGATCCGTTGGACGTTCTCGTACCGGTCCATGACGATGAGCTTGTTGCTGTCGCCGTGCGCGGCCAAGTGCGCCGCTTGGGGCATCATCGGCCGCAAGATCGGTACGAGCTGCGCGGCGCCGATGTTCACGGTGGTCAGCACTCGCGTCACGTACAAATCGGGAGGAATCGACGCGTCGTCCGTCTGCCGGACCGGCGCATGGAAGCGAATGGCGGCGTCGGGGATGACGTTGACGTAGCCCTCGCTTTCGAACGCTGCAAAACCATTCGCGCGCAAGATCGCGAGCAGCACCGGATACGTCACGTCGTTCGCGTCGACGTTCCCGAGGTAGATCCTGGAGCCAAGTCTCCGATCGACGAGAAACCGCTTGCCGGACGCACGCTCGACGCGCTGCAGAAGCGGCGCGAGCTCGACCATTGGCAACTCCGGGTCGACTCGCGGTGCCGCCGGCGGCGGCTGTTGCATCGACGGGACGACGAGGAGCGGCTGCCCCTGCTGTTGGCGCGCCATCTCGAGCTCGCGCCGCAACCGCTCGATCTCGGCGGCTTGGCCTCGCTGATTTTGCTCACCTTGCTGCGCCGGCGGCGCCTGCGCCGCGACGCCGTTGCCGAGGGTCAACAGGACGGCTGCAAGAGCCGCGACGAGTTTACGGGAGTGCACGTTAGGCTCCTTCGTGAAATATCACTGCGGAAGTGGTTTGCTGGGAGAAACGGGCTCGCTCGATCGGCCCGCACGCGCGGCCTGCTCGCGCAAGTCCGAGTCGAACATCGTCGCGGCGACGCTCTCCGCGATCTCGTAACGAATCGCGCCGAGCTCGTCGACGGGCCGGTCGACGTCTGCGCGCCACACCGTCGCGCCGGTTGTCGAGTCGCGTAGCCGAGCGTTGACGAGCACGCGTCCGTCGACGAGCTCCACGGCCGCCTCGACGATGCCGCGCGCGCCGAGCTGGCGGCCGATTTCGGGGGCCGCGAGCTCGGTGCCCGAGTACGGCTGCACGGCGTCCCCGGCGATCACGTAGAGACCTGGCACCGTTTCAAGGACGGCTGCAACGTCGCGCTCGAGCCGCTCGGCCACGACTCCGTCTCCCCCCGTCGTGAACGGCAACACGGCCACGGCGCCTGCATCGACGACGACGCCGCCGGGCAGCAGGGCAACCGAAGTGCGCGGCGCGTCGAACGTGACGGCCCGTGCCGCTTCGATCGTGCGGATCTCGGCCGCCGGCGCCAGCCCGCCGCCGCCGCGAAACACGAAAGCCGCCACGAGCAACGAGGCAGCCGCGAGTGCCCCGCTCCAAGCCAATGTGCGACTCCAGGCTTGCCTCGACCGCCACGCGCCACGCGCCACCCGCGCCGCTTCGGCACCGAGCGCACCGCTAGGATCGGCCGCGAGCCGCTTGCCGAGCGCGGCGGCGAGCTCGACGCGCTCGAGCGCGGTTTCGTTCTCTCCCCGCTCGGCGAGCCACGCGGCGAAGGCGTCCTCGGCGCCCGCTTCGCCGGCGTCGAGGCGCACGAACCAATCGGCTGCCGCGCCGCCCGCGGAATCGGCATCGCTCGCATCCCTTCGCTTCACGGCAACTCGCCTCCTCGTAACTCCCGTTGACAGGCGTCGAGCGCGGCTTGCATCTCGCGCTCGACGGTGCGCTTGCTGACGCCGAGCCGGTCCGCGATCGCCTCGTAGCTCCACTCGCGCGACGTGCGCAGTAGGAATACCAGCCGGCAGCGCTCGGGCAGTTCGAGCAGCGTGCGCTCGACGATCGCAACGGCTTGCTCCATCGCGACGATGCGCTCGGCGTGCGGCGTCTCGGCGGGCAGCGCCGCGAGATCGCCGTCGTCGTGCCGCCCGTGCGCGCGCCGCTGCCTGAACCGGTCGTACGCGAGATTCGTCGCCGCCCTGAACATCAGCGCGCGAAGATGGACCTCCGAGCGCTCGTTCGCCGCGGCGCTCACGAGCCGCACGTAGGTCTCTTGCGCGACGTCCTCGGCGTCCTCGCGTCGCGACAAGAGATCGCGCAGATAGCGGAGCAGCGAGCCCTGGAACCGCACGAACACTCGCGTGACGAGCTCCGCCCCAGGGGGATCCGGCGCTGCCGGCGCCTCGCGTTGCTCCGGCATTCGTCGCTGCGCCTCGGCCAAACGTGCCCGTCGTGTCACCACTGTCCCTAATACGGCCCGCGAACCGCTTTCCGCCATGCGAGAAAGGCGGTTGGCTCGAGAGTTGCGCGGAACCCGAGACGGGCTCGAGCGGCCTTCGCCTCGGTCTGGCACCGATCTTGCTTCCAAACTGCCCAATGATCGTGAGCAGCACAAGCCGTCGATGAGCGCCACGGACCGCTCGAGCGGCAGCCAGGGGTATCGCCCCGTCGCCACCCTAGGCGACGTCATCGGCACGGAAGACGCCGGCCAACCGCTCGCCGAGCGCGACTGGGTCGTTCTCGTCAACCTGATCGCGGCGGGCGATCAGCGTGCCCTGCGGCAGCTTTTCGAGCGCACTCATCGGCTGGTGTTCAGCTTGATCGCCCGCATCGCGCACAGTCGCAGCGCCGCCGAAGGCGTCACCGTCGAGCTCTTTCTCGACCTGTGGCGGCGGGCCGGCGCATACCTGCCGGACAATGACGGCCCAGTGCTCGCGTGGCTCATGGCGCAAGCGCGCGCCAAAGCGCTCGAGTGGCTCCGAGAGGATCAGACGCTCGATGGGGAGATCCTCGAGCCCGCGACGCCGCTCTGGGGGGCCGTCGCAAAGGGCATCACGCAGGAATTCGGGCTGCTGCCCGTGTTCACGGCGCCGCAAAACTGGCTGGAGCCCGAGTGGCGGGAAGTGGCGCCCGGTATCGCGTGCAAGTTGCTCGCAGCCGACGAGGAGCGCGATCGTGTCAGCATGCTCGTGCGCCTCGCTCCGGGAACGCACTACCCGCCGCACACCCACGCGGGAGTGGAGGAGCTTCACCTGCTGCACGGCGAGCTTTGGATCGGCGAGCGCAAGCTCCACGCCGGCGACTACAACCGCGCGGAGCCCGGCACGTCGGACGCTCGCGTCTTCAGCGAAACCGGCTGTAGCTGCGTGCTGATCACGTCGCCGCACGACCGCCTGCTCTGATCGAGGCGCGCGCGATCGCAAGCGGCGCGGCCGGTTCTCTCCGGACACTTTTTCGGCGCGCTGACTACAATGGGCGCGGCCCAGGGCCGCCCGAAGAAGCAGCGCCGCCGGATGAGCACACAGCACACGCCCGTCATGCAGCAGTACCACGCCATCAAGGCGCGGTTTCCCGACACGCTGCTCTTCTACCGCATGGGCGACTTCTACGAGCTCTTCTACGACGACGCGCGGCGCACGGCGAAGCTCATCGACATCGCGCTCACGCGCCGCGGCCAATCCGGCGGCGAGCCGATCCCGATGGCCGGCGTGCCCGTGCACTCCGCCGAAACGTATCTCGCGCGGCTGGTTCGGCTCGGCGAGTCCGTTGCGATCTGCGAGCAGATCGGCGATCCCGCAACGAGCAAAGGGCCGGTGGCGCGCGAGGTCGTGCGCATCGTCACGCCCGGTACGCTGACCGACGAGGCGCTGCTCGACGACAAGGAAACGCGCTTTCTGGCGGCCGTGGCGTTCGCGCCGACGCTCGGGCTCGCATGGCTCGATCTCGCCGGCGGGCGCTTCTGTCTCACCGAGCTCGCCGGCTTGGACGCGCTGCACGCCGAGATCGAGCGGTTGAAGCCCGCGGAGCTCCTGCTTCCCGAGGACGCCGACCCTCCGCCGTGGCTCGCAAACCTCGCGGGCGCGCGCCGACGCCCGCCGTGGCACTTCGACCCGGGCACGGGCAGACGACTGCTCTGCGAGCAGCTCGGCACGCTCGATCTCGCGGGTTTCGACGCCGAGGACGTGCCGGCCGCCGTCGGCGCCGCGGGTTGCTTGCTCCAGTACGCGAAGGACACGCAGCGCGGCGCGCTGCCGCATCTGCGCGCGCTGACGCGCGAGCGGCGCGAGCAGGCGGTCATTCTCGATGCGCAGACGCGCCGCAACCTCGAGATCGAGACGAGCCTCGGGCCGCGTGGCGAATACACGCTCGCGGGCTTGATGGACCGCTGCGCAACCGCGATGGGCAGCCGGAACCTGCGCCGCTGGCTCAACCGCCCGATTCGGGATCGCGCGGAGCTCAAGCGCCGCCAACAGGCCGTGGACGCGCTGCAACGGACGGGGCCGATCGAAGCGCTGCAAGGCGTGCTCAAGGAGATCGGCGATCTCGAGCGGATCTTGACGCGCGTCGGCCTGCGCTCGGCGCGGCCGCGCGATCTCGCGAGCTTGCGCGACAGCTTGGCGCTGATCCCGGAGCTGCGGCGGCTCGCAGCGCCGCTCGCCGCCGAACGACTTCAGGCGCTCGCGGCGCATTGCGGCGAGCACGCGGCCGAGCAGGCACTCTTGCGACGCGCGATCGTCGAGACGCCGCCCGTGCTGCTGCGCGACGGCGGCGTGATAGCGCCGGGCTACGATGCGGATCTCGACGAGCTGCGCCGCATCGCGACGAACGCCGATCAGTACTTGGCCGATCTCGAAGCGCGCGAGCGCGCGCGCACCGGCATCGCCACCCTGAAAGTCGGCTACAACCGCGTGCACGGCTTCTACATCGAGCTCACGCGCGGCCAGGCCGCGCACGCGCCGGCCGACTACATCCGCCGCCAGACGCTGAAGGGCGCCGAGCGCTACGTCACACCCGAGCTCAAGGAGTTCGAGGACAAGGTGCTCTCGGCGCGCGAGCGCTCGCTGTCGCGCGAGAAGCAGCTCTACGACGAGCTGCTCGATCTCCTGGCGCGCGACTTGGGCGGCTTGCAACGCACGGCGGAAGCCGTGGCCGAGCTCGACACGCTGATCGATCTCGCCGAGCGGGCGCGCACGTTGAACCTCGTGCTGCCGAGTCTCGTCGACGAGCCGCGCCTCGAGTATCGCGGCGGCCGTCATTTGGGCGTCGAGCGCTCGAGCGCGGCGCCGTTCGTGCCGAACGATCTCACGCTCACCGACCGCGAGCGCATGCTGATCATCACGGGCCCGAACATGGGCGGCAAATCGACTTACATGCGTCAGACGGCGCTGATCGCGATCCTCGCCCACATCGGCAGCGCCGTGCCGGCCGAGTCCGCGACGATCGGCCCCATCGACCGCATCTTCACGCGCATCGGCGCCGCCGACGATCTCACGGGCGGGCGGTCGACGTTCATGGTGGAGATGACGGAGACGGCAAATATCCTGAATAGCGCGACGCGCTCTTCACTCGTGCTCATGGACGAGGTCGGCCGCGGCACGAGCACGTTCGACGGCTTGTCGCTCGCATGGGCGGCGGCGCGCCACATCGCGCAGAAGATCGGTGCGTTCACGCTGTTCGCGACGCATTACTTCGAGCTCACGACGCTGCCCGAGGAAGTGCCCGCGTGCCGCAACGTGCACCTCGACGCGACCGAGCACGGCCGGGAGCTGATCTTCCTACACAGCGTGAAGCCGGGGCCCGCGAGCCAGAGCTACGGATTGCACGTCGCCGAGCTCGCAGGCGTGCCGCGCGACGTCGTCGAGCGGGCACGCGAGTACTTGCGCCGGCTCGAGAAGCATCAGCAGACGTTGCTGCCGGAAACGCCGCAGGCGCAGCTCGATCTCGCGCCGGAGCCCGGCGCCACGCGGGAGCAGCTGCGCGTGCTCGAGCGTTTGAGGACGCTCGACGTCGACTCGCTGTCGCCGCGCGCGGCTCTCGATCTCCTCTACGAGCTCGCTCGCGACGCGAGGTGAGACAACCGTGGCGAAGCGAGCTCGCGCAGGGCGCTTGCTTCCGTTTCGCGGCACCTATGCTCGCCGCAGCAACGACGCGCGGCTCGGCCCTGGTGCCGCGGAAAACCCGGCGCTCGAAGCGATTTGGGACGTCGTCGCGCGAATCCCGCGCGGCCGCGCTTCGACATACGGCGACGTGGCTCGAGCCGCCGGGCTGCCGGGCCGTGCGCGGCTCGCCGGCTACGCGCTGAAGCACACGCCGCCCGGTCTCGCGTTGCCGTGGCACCGCGTGGTCGGGGCCGGCGGAAAGATCGTGTTCCCGCCCGGCTCGACTGCGTTCCGCGAGCAGACACGCCGGCTCCGCGGCGAGAACGTCGAGGTCGAGAACGGCCGCATCCCGCGCTCCGTCCTGCTCGCGGGATTGCCCGGCGATTGACGGCGCACAAAGCGTCCGGCGCCGCTCGAAGCCACGGCGTCGCCGCCGGCATACGGCGCGATCACGGCAACGGAACGATCGCGATACGGTTACCGCGGAACGAGCCCACCCAGAGTGTGTTACCGACTTCGACGACGGCCGTGCCGGCGCCGAACTCTGGCGTGTCCGCCCGTGTGACGACCTCGCGCACGTCGAGCGTGCTCGGGTCGATCTTCACGGCCTTCCAGCTCTGGCCCGCTTGACCGAGGCCGACCTGGCCGACGGCATAGAGCAGGCCGTCTTGCGCCCAGTGGATGTTGTCGACGCGGAAACCGAGCGGCACGTCGTCGCGCGTCGGCGGCGTCGCGCCGCGCGAGAGCCGGAAGAACGACTGACTGCCCCACGCCGCGACGTAGAGCGTCCTGCCGTCGTCCGAGAGCTCGACGCCGTTCGCGCCGGCCGCTTCGCTGCCCGGGACCTTCTGCCAGCCGCTCGCCGTGTGCCATTCCCAGAGCTCGCCGTTCTGCTCGCCGGCGAGCATGCGTTGCGTCGCTTCGGGCGTGCTCCCGCGCGGCAGGAAGTTCGTCGTGATGAAGCCGCCGTCGGGCAGGCCGCGCACGGAGTTGAGACCGATCGGGTCCGGCGCGACGACGCAGCCGAGCCAGGTCATGACGGGCATCTCGGGCGCCGTATCGACCGTGAACACTTCGATCGACTCGCGAGCACCGTGGCCGACGACGAACAGCTTGTACACGGGGCCGTCGCCGGGCTCGACGTAAACTCCGTGCGTGGTGAACGCGCCCGCGTTCGGCGGCCCGGGGCAATCGGGGTAGGTTTGCGTGTCGGGCCGATGGACGGCCGAAGCATCCGGATAGCCCGTGAACGACATGCGGTCACGGATGCGGATCAGCCGGATGCCGCCCGATCCCGCGTAGGCACCCGCGACGACCCAGTCCGGCCCGAGCGCCATGAGATCCTCGGGCGCTTCCTGCCCGCAGACGACGTTCGGCCCCGGCATGCAGGGCGGCGGGGGCGGTGAAGGCGGCGGCTGCGCGGCCACCGGCAACCGCGACACACAGGCAACCAGGAGCAGCAAGCCCGTTGAACCCTTCACGCTTCCCCCCTTTGCTCTCGGGTTCCCGCCGCGTCGGCCGCGGCACGCGTCTCACCGTAGAGCCGGACCTGTGGCTCGGTCAACTGCGCGCGGGGCTCCGCCGCACGTTCGAAACGCGATCGAGTAGCGCAGCCTCGGCGTCGGCGAGATGGCGTGCCGCCAGCCCAAAGCGCGCGGCGCCGCTCATGCAGTGGATCGACCGCGGCGCAAGCTCGATCTCGGGCGTGCGCTCGCTAACGTTCGCCGCTTCGAGCGCGCTACAGTGGCAGCAACTTTGCCTTCGAGGTAAAGGCCGTGTTCGTCGTCGAGCTGATCTACAAGGCCGAGCTCGGGGAGATCGACGCGCGCATGCGCGCGCACATGACGTTCTTGCGCAAGCACTACGCGGCCGGCACGTTCCTCGTTTCCGGCCGCAAGATTCCGCGCGACGGCGGCGTCATCCTCGCGCTCGCGAAGAGCCGCGCCGACCTCGAACGCATCATGCAGGACGACCCGTTCGTGAAGCACGGTCTCGCCGACGTGCGCATCGTCGAGTTCCGCGCGAGCCAGCGCGCCGACGACATGCCGAAGCGCATCGAAGGACCGTAAACGAAACGGCTCACGCCGGGCGTCGAAACCGGCCGTGCACGAGAAAGTGCTCCGTTTGGTCGGCGACGGCCCTCGACCAGAGCAGCGCGACGTGCGAGACCGGCAAGACGATGTGATCGGCGAGCCCGGCGATCAACGTCTCGTCGACGGCAACCGTGCCGTCGTTCGGCTCGGGAAACGCGCCGAACAACCGTCCGACACCGAACGGCAAGCTCCCCGCGATGCTGCCGACCTCGACGCCGGCGGGCCACGCCGAGAAGCCGCCGCGCGCCTGCACCTCGCAGAGGCACTTGCCGATCAACCGTTGCCCGCCCGGCCAGCGCGCGAGCCGCGCGGCCGTGCGGCTTCCCCTGAGCGGCGAGCCGAGGCACACGATTCGGCCGAGGCGCGCGGGCAAGCCCCGTTCGAGCATCGCGCACGCGAGCACGCCGCCCAAGCTGTGGCCGACCAAGTGCACCGTCGTGCCCGGCACGCGCTCGACGAACGCCGCGAGCGCGGCCGCGCAATCCGCGAGCGGCGCCGTCACCGACGAGTAGCTGAAGTCGTGAAACGCAAAGCTGCGGCGCTCGAGCCGCGCGCGTAGAGCCGCCATCGACGCTCCACGCATCCACAACCCGTGGACGGAAACGACCGAGATCACGCGCGGAGCGAGTCCCTGAGCCGCTGCAGCGCCTCGCGGTTCGTCCAGGATGCGACTTTCTCGATCGCCGCCTCGACCGGCAACCATAAATACGCGACGTGCTCCGTCGGCTCGATGCGCACGGGCCCCATTTCGGGCACCTCGAGATACCAGAGGTGCTCCACGTTTCGCTCGACGCCGGGCGCATAGCGCGAGCGCCACGCCGGCAGGATCGGGAACGAGTGCTGGACGTGGGCGTCGCGGAGACCCTTGGGCTCGAGGCCCGTCTCCTCCTCGAGCTCGCGCGCCGCGCACTCCTCGGGCGTCTCGGCCCACTGCAGCGTGCCCGTCACGGACTGCCAGAAGCCGCGCGGCTCGACGCGCTCGAGCAGCAGGCAGTCGAGATCGGGCGTGTGCACGACGACGAGCACGGACTCCGGTCGCCTGAACTCTGCGACGGCGGCCATGCGCTCGTCAGCCCGGTGCCGCGCTCTTGAAGCGGATGCCGAGCTCTTTGAGCTGCATGGGATCCGCGGGGCTAGGCGCCCCCGTCATGAGATCGCTGGCCGTGGCCGTTTTCGGGAACGCGATGACGTCGCGGATGTTGTCGGCGCCGGCCATCAGCATGACGAGCCGGTCGACGCCGAACGCGATGCCGCCGTGCGGCGGCGCGCCGTAGTCGAGCGCCGTGAGCAGGAAGCCGAATTTCACCTCGGCCTCTTCCTTCGTGATGCCGAGCAAATCGAACATCGCGGATTGCAGCTCGGGATCGTGAATACGCAGCGACCCGCCGCCGACCTCGTAGCCGTTCAACACGATGTCGTATGCGCAGGCGGTCGCCGAGCCGGGAGCGGCGCGCAGCGCAGCCACGGACCGCTCGCGCGGCGACGTGAATGGATGGTGCACGGCCGTCCAGCGGCCCGTGCCGTCGGTCTCGAGCAGCGGAAAATCGACGACCCAGAGCGGCGCCCACTCGCCGCGCAGGAGCTTCCGGTCGCGGCCGAGCGCCGTGCGCAGCGCGGAGAGCGACTCGTTGACCACGTTCGTTTTGTCGGCGCCGAAGAAAACGAGGTCGCCGTCCTCGGCGCCCGTGCGCTCGAGCACGCCGTCGATCGCCGCGTCGGGCAGGAACTTCAGGATGGGCGACTGGAGCCCTTCGCGCCCCTTCGCGCGCTCGTTGACCTTGATGTACGCGAGGCCTTTCGCCCCGTGACGGCCCACGAGCGCCGTGTAGTCGTCGATCTCCTTGCGCGTGAGCTCGCCGCCCCCCGGCAGGCGCATCGCGGCGATGCGGCTCGCGGGATCGGCGGCCGGGCCGGCAAACACCTTGAACTCGACGCCGCGGAATAGATCCGCCACCTCGACGAGCTCGAGCGGGTTGCGCAAGTCCGGCTTGTCGCTGCCGTAGCGGCGCATCGCGTCCGCATACTCGAGGCACGGGAACGGCTTCGGCAGTTCCACGCCGAGCACGGACGCGAACGTCTCGCGAAGCAGATCCTCCATCAGCGAGCGGATCTCCTCCTCGCCCATGAAGCTCGTCTCGATATCGAGCTGCGTGAACTCGGGCTGGCGGTCCGCGCGCAGATCCTCGTCGCGAAAGCACTTGACGATTTGATAGTAGCGATCGAAGCCCGCCATCATCAGCAGCTGCTTCATGAGCTGCGGCGACTGCGGCAATGCGAAGAAGTTGCCGGGCTGCGTGCGGCTCGGCACGAGATAGTCGCGCGCGCCTTCGGGCGTCGTCTTCGTCAGCACCGGCGTCTCGACGTCGACGAAGCCGTGCTCGTCCATGAATTTCCGCAGCGCGCGCGTCACGGCGTGCCGCAAGCGCAAGTTACGCAGCATCGGCTCGCGCCGCAGGTCGAGATAGCGATATTTGAGCCTCAGCTCCTCGCTGACGGGCTCGTCGTGATGGAACGGCGGCGTCTTGGAGCGAGCGAGCACCGTGAGCTTCTTCGCGAGTAGCTCCACCTCGCCGCTCGCGAGATTCGGATTCACGGTGCCCTCGGGGCGCGCGCGCACGAGCCCCTCGACGGAAAGCACGTACTCGGAGCGCAGCCGCTCGGCCTCGGCGAACATCGCCGCCTGGTCCGGATCGAACACGACCTGCAGCAAGCCTTCGCGATCGCGCAAGTCGATGAAGATCACGCCGCCATGATCGCGGCGCCGGTGCACCCAGCCGGCTACCGTGATCGTGCGGCCGATCGCGGCGCGGTTGACGTGGCCGCAGTAATGACTGCGCATCGCTCGAATCCTTTTGAGCCTAACCTTTTGAATGCAAAGGCGGCATTAGCCTCGAAGAGGCCGGGATGTTACGAGGAAGGCGGGAGCGCCGCAAGCGCGCGCCCTTCGAGGGCGCGCGCTTGTCGAAGCGATTGTGCTCAGGCGCGCGCGGCTCGAGCGCGCGGCTTCGCGGCCGGCTTGCGCGCGGCAATTCGCTTCGCGATCGGCGGCTTGCGCGCGACCGTCGACTTCGCGATCGGCGCCTTGCGCACGGCTGTCGGCTTCGCGATCAACGGCTTGCGTCTCGGCTTCGCCGCAGTGTCGGGCTTCGCGGCCGCGTCGGGCTTGCCGGCATCGTCCTTCGCCTTGCCGGAGTCGTCTTTCGCAGCTGCGTCGGCCGACTTCTCGCTCGGCGAATCGCTCGGCGAATCGCTCGACTCGGCGCTCGCCGTCTCGACGAGATTGCGCTTCGTTTCCTTGTCGTTCTTGAAATCGGTCTCGTACCAGCCGTTGCCCTTCAACCGAAACTGCGAGGCGGAGACGAGCCGCCTCAGCTGCGACTTGCCGCACTCCGGGCACTTGCGCAGCGGCGACTCGGTCATCTTTTGCAGGGCTTCGAGATGGTGCCCGCAGGCACCGCAACGATATTCGTAGATCGGCATACAGTTAGGCTCTGCTCCTCACGCTGCTCGTTCCTTGACCCCCTTCACGAAACCGAGGGCGTCGCCCTCGGCGACGACGCGGATCACGTCGCCGGGGCCGAAATCGCCGCGCAGGATACGCTGCGCGAGCGGATTCTCCAATTGTTGCTGGATCGCGCGCTTGAGCGGCCGAGCGCCGTACACGGGATCGAAGCCGGCCTGCGCCAAGCGGTCGCGCGCTGCGGGCTCGAGCTGAAGTCCGATGTCGCGGTCGCCGAGCCGCCGCTTCAGGTACTCGAGCTGAATGTCGACGATCTTGCGGATGTGCTCCTGCTCGAGCGGCCGGAACACGACGACGTCGTCGATACGGTTGATGAACTCGGGCCGGAAGTGCTGCCCGACGATCTCCATGACCTCTGCCTTCATGCGCGCGTAGTTCTCGCCGCCCGCGAGCTCCTGGATGCGCTGGCTACCCAGGTTCGACGTCATGATGATGACCGTGTTGCGGAAGTCCACGGTGCGGCCCTGACCGTCCGTGAGGCGGCCGTCGTCGAGCACCTGGAGCAGCACGTTGAACACGTCCGCGTGCGCCTTCTCGACCTCGTCGAGCAGCACGACGGAATAGGGCTTGCGGCGCACGGCTTCCGTCAAATAGCCGCCCTCCTCGTAGCCGACGTAGCCGGGCGGCGCGCCGATCAAGCGCGCGACGGAGTGCTTCTCCATGAACTCCGACATGTCGATGCGAACCATCGCCTCTTCCGTGTCGAACAGGAACGCCGCAAGCGCCTTCGTGAGCTCGGTCTTGCCGACGCCCGTGGGACCCAAGAACAGGAACGAGCCGTTCGGCCGATTCGGATCCGCGAGGCCGGCACGAGCGCGCCGGATCGCGTTCGAGACGGTTTGCACGGCATCGGCCTGGCCGACGACGCGCGCCCCCAAGTGCTGCTCCATGCGCAAGAGCTTCTCTTTCTCGCCTTCGAGCATCTTCGAGACCGGAATGCCGGTCCACTTCGAGACGACCTCGGCCACTTCCTCGTCCGTGACCTTGTTGCGCAGCAGCTTGTTCGCCGACGCCTGGTCGCGCGTGAGCGCCTGCTCGAGGCGGCGCTCAAGCTCGGGGATCCTGCCGTACTGAAGCTCGGCCATGCGGCCCAAGTCGGACGCGCGCCGTGCCTTCTCGAGCTCGGCGCGCGCGCGCTCGAGCTCTTCCTTGATCTGCGCCTCGCCTTGCACCGTCGCCTTCTCGGCCTTCCAGACCTCCTCGAGATCCGCGTACTCGGCCTCGACCTTGTCGATTTGCGCCTCGAGGTCCGCGAGGCGGCGCTTCGACGCTTCGTCGCTCTCCTTTTTCAGCGCTTCGCGCTCGATCTTGAGCTGGATCAGCCGCCGCTCGAGCCTATCCATCTCCTCGGGCTTCGAGTCGATCTCCATGCGGATGCGCGACGCGGCCTCGTCGATCAGGTCGATGGCCTTGTCGGGAAGCTGCCGGTCGCTGATGTAGCGGTGCGACAACGTCGCCGCCGCGACGATGGCCGGATCCGTGATCTCGACTCGATGGTGGACCTCGTAGCGCTCCTTCAAGCCGCGCAAAATCGCGATCGTATCCTCGACGGACGGCTCGTCGACGAGCACCTTTTGGAAGCGCCGCTCGAGCGCCGCGTCCTTCTCGACGTACTTGCGGTACTCGTCGAGCGTCGTCGCGCCGACGCAGTGGAGCTCGCCGCGCGCGAGCGCGGGCTTCAGCATGTTGCCGGCGTCCATGGCGCCCTCGGCCTTGCCGGCGCCGACCATCGTGTGCAGCTCGTCGATGAAGAGAATGATCTGGCCTTCCTGCTTCGCGAGGTCGTTCAGCACGGCCTTGAGCCGCTCTTCGAACTCGCCGCGGAACTTGGCACCCGCGATCAGCGAGCCCATGTCGAGCGACAGCACTCGTTTGCCCTTCAATCCCTCGGGAACCTGGCCGTTGACGATGCGCTGCGCGAGGCCTTCGACGATCGCCGTCTTGCCGACGCCGGGCTCGCCGATCAGCACGGGGTTGTTCTTCGTGCGCCGCTGGAGCACCTGGATCGTGCGCCGAATCTCGTCGTCGCGGCCGATGACGGGATCGAGCTTCTGCTGCTCGGCGCGCGCCGTGAGATCGATCGTGTACTTCGCGAGCGCCTGGCGCTGCTCCTCGGCGTTCGGGTCCTCGACCTTGCCGCCGCCGCGGACCTCGTCGATGGCTTTCGCGATCGCGCCTTTCACGGCGCCGGCGCGCTCGAGAATCCGCGCGAGATCGCCCTTCGATTGAACGGCCGCGAGCAGGAACAGCTCGCTCGAGATGTAGGCGTCGCCGCGTTCCTGCGCGAGCTTGTCCGTGACGTTCAAGAGCTTGCCGAGCTCGTTGCCGATGTGCACCTCGCCCGGCGTGCCTTCGACGCTCGGCAGGCGGTCGAGCGCCTCGCCGAGCTGGGAGCGCAAGAGGTTCAAGTTCACGCCGGCCTTCGTGAGGATGCCGGTCACGCTGCCGCCCTGCTGCTCGAGCAGGGCCGCCATCACGTGGACGGGCTCGATGAACTGATGGTCCCGGCCGACGGCCAGCGATTGGGCGTCGGAGAGGGCCTGCTGAAAGTTCGTCGTCAGTTTGTCCATGCGCATGAGAAAGCGCTCCCGTCGTGAGGCTCGGTCGTCAGATGAGGGTCGCGCGTGGCGATCTCAACCGCCATACCGGGAATTACGAGCTACGAGACCCGGCGGAATCGAGCCAGATCAGCGTCGCCATGCGTCCGCAGGGGGCTTCGCGGCGATGCGAGAAGAAGCGCTCGGCCTCCGTGTAGGTGCAGAATCCGCCGCCGTGGACGCAGCCGACGCCTGCGGCGGCCAGTGCGTCGCGCGCGAGACCGTACAGGTCGGCTTGCCAGCGGCCGCGGCCGTTCGGGGTGAAACGGCCCGCGGCGGCGGGGCGGCGCATGACGAAAGCATCGCGGACGTCGGTTCCGACTTCGTAGGCCGCCTGCCCGATCGCGGGCCCGAGCCAGGCGACCACTTGCTGCGGCGCGTCGCCGAAAGCCGCAATCGCGGCCTCGAGCACGCCGCTCGACAAGCCGCGCCAGCCCGCGTGCGCGACGCCGACGCGTCGGCCCGCTCGGTCACACAACAAGACCGGCAAGCAGTCCGCGGTCAGCACGGCACAGACGACGCCGGGCCGCGCCGTGACGGCGCCGTCCGCGGCACCCGGCGCTTCCCGATCGAGGTCGACGACGTGCGTGCCATGCACTTGCGTGAGCCAGCGCGGCTCGGCCGGCAAATCGAGGGCGGCGCGAAGACGCGTCCGGTTTTCGCTGACGGCCGCCGGGTCATCCCCGACGTGCGTGGCGAGGTTCAACGAGCCGTAGCGCCCCGGCGAGCCGCGCTCGGTGACCCACGCGCGAACGTTCGCCGGCGCGGGCCAGCTCGGCGCGAAACCCGGAGCGGCACTCATCGAATCCCTCCGGCCGCATCCGCGCGCAGCAGCGCGAGCAACCCCTCGAGGTCGGGCGGGAGCGGGCTTTCGAACGACAGCGCCTCCGCGGTGTCCGGGTGGAGCAGCCGCAAACGGCTCGCGTGCAGCGCTTGCCGGCGCAACCCTTGCAGCGCCGTGCGCAACTCGTCGCCGGCCGCCTTCGGCAGCTTCGGCCGGCCGCCGTACGCCGGGTCGCCGAGCAGCGGCGCGCGGATGTGGGCCATGTGAACGCGGATCTGATGCGTTCGCCCCGTCTCGAGCTCGATCTCGCAATAGGTGTGGGCCCGAAACCGCTCGAGCACGCGATAGTGCGTCCGTGCCGCACGGCCGCTCGCCGTGACGGCCATCTTCGTGCGCTCGCGCCGATGCCGGCCGATCGGCGCATCGATCGAGCCGCCGCCCGTCAGCACGCCTTGGCAAATGGCGCGATACGTGCGCTTGATGTCGCGCCGCTCGAGCGCGGCCGTCAATGCCGCGTGGCTCGAGAGCGTGCGCGCAACGAGCAGCAACCCGCTCGTGTCCTTGTCGAGCCGGTGAACGAGACCGGCGCGGGGCAATCGCGCGAGCTCGGGATGCAGGTGCAGCAGCGCGTTTTGCAGCGTCCCAGAGCGGTTGCCGGCACCGGGATGCACGACGAGGCCCGCCGGCTTGTCGACGACGAGCAGCGCGCCATCGGCGTAGACCACCTCGAGTGGAATCGGCTCCGGCTCGGCTTCGACGGCGTCGGCGAGCTCAGCGCGAAGCTCGAGCTCCTCGCCCCCCTTGAGCAGCGTGCGCGGCTTCGCCTCGCGGCCGCCCACGGTGAGCGCGCCCTCGTCGATCCAGATCCGCAAGCGGCTCCGCGAGAACTCCGGCAGCAACTCTGCCGCCGCCTGGTCGAGGCGTCGGCCCTCGAGCTCCTCGGGCACTGATACACGTCTTTCGATGCGGCTCATGTCCTCCGCCCGGGGGCCACGAAACTTTCGGCTATACTGCCCCGTCGAATGGGCCACGAGAATCGACGGGCCGGCATATTGCCCGTCCTCATCCACTTGAGACCAGCACGCGTGCTCGAAATCGGCAAAAGTAAGTGGCTGCTCGGCCTCCTCGCGGCCGGCCTCTGTGCCTGCGGAGGGCAGAGCAACGTCGTCGAGGATCAGGGGCCCGAGCTGCTCTATCAGCGCGGGTATCAAGCCATGGAGTCCTCGAACTTCGCGGGGGCCATCCAATATTTCACTGCGCTCGAGGCGCGTTACCCGTTCAGCCCGGAGACGCGCCAGGCGCAGCTCGATCTCATCTATCTTTATTACAGGAGCCTCCAGCCCGAGCTTGCCGTCGATGCGGCCGAGGAGTTCGAGCGCGAGAACCCGACCCACGAGCGCATCGACTATTGTCTCTATATGCGCGGGCTCGTGTACTTCGATCAGGCGCCGAACATCATCGAGAAACTGCTGCGCGTGGATCTCTCCTTGCGCCCGCCGAAGGACACCCTACGCTCGTTCTCTACGTTCCAGGAGCTCATTCGCCGCTTCCCCGACAGCGAGTACGTGCCCGATGCGCGGCAGCGCATGGTGTATCTGCGCAACCGCCTCGCCGAATACGAGAACCACGTCGCCGACTACTACATTCGCCGCGGCGCCTACGTTGCTGCGATCAACCGCGCCAAGTACGCGCTCGAGCACTATCCCGAGGCGCCGCAGCTCGAGAAAACGCTGCAGATGCTCGTCTTGGCTTACGAGCAGCTCGGCATGGTGGATCTTGCCGCCGACGCGCGCCGCGTGCTGCGCGAGACGTACGGCGAAGAGGCCGCGACGGCGCAGCTCTGAGCTGGCGCCGCCGTGGCGCGCGGCCTCAAACCGTGCCTCCGTGGCGCGCGGGTCAAGCCGTGAGACCGGATGGCCCCGGATCTCGAGGGATTCATCGCTTCGAGTCAGCTAGATCCAGCCGAACCCGCGCGCCATCGTGCCGAACGTGCCCGCCGCGAGAGTGAGGTAGAGAACAACCGCCCATACCTTGGCGTTAGCGATGACGGTGGCGACGTCGCGCTTCAGGTCCGCGATCTCGCCCTTCATGCTGGCGATGGCGGTAGCGACGTCGCGCTTCAAGTCCGCGAGTTCGCCCTTCGCCCCGGCGAGGGCCGTGGCGACGTCGCGCCGCAAGTCCGCGATTTCGCGCTTCACCCCAGCTACGCCGGCCGCCAGGTCGCCCTTCGTTCCAGCGATACCGGCCGCCACTTCACCCTTCACGCCAGTGATACCGGCCGCCAGGTCACCCTTCACGCGTTCGATTTCGGTCTTCGTGCCCGCAATGCCGTCCTTCAGCGCGGCGAGAGCGGCGATAACGGCATCGAACTTATCGCGCAGCCGTCGAACGTCTTCTTTGATGTCGCCGACGTCGCTACGCAGGTGCGCCACATCCGACTCGAGCCGAGCGATGCGTGCTTCCATGGGCATCTCCGCGGAAACGGGTTCGGTGGCCAATTCTATGTCCTCGACTTGTGCCGAAGTCCAGGGGGATGAAGGTCATTGAAGCCGCGCCGCCCGGTTTCCGCGGCATCCATTTCCGGGCAGTGTTTGTAGTTTTGGCGCCGCGACGAAGAGCTCGAGCACGGGCGGCTGGGGAGCGTCGACGGGAGAGTCAGTAACCTGACGTGATCGGATAACGCCAGTCGCGGCCGAACGCGCGGCTACTGACGCGGACTCCGGGAGGCGCCTGCCGGCGCTTGTACTCGGCCCGCTTCACCATCTCGAGCACGCGCACGACGGTGGCTCGATCGAAGCCGAGCCCGGTGATCTGGTCGACGGACAGATCCTTCTCGATGAAAGCCTCGAGGATCGCGTCGAGAACGTCGTAGGGCGGCAGCGAATCGCTGTCCCTTTGGCCTTCGCGCAGCTCGGCCGTCGGCTCGCGCGAGATCACGCGCAGCGGAATCGCGGGCGACAGCCCGTTGCGGTAGCGCGCAAGCTCGTAGACGAGCGTCTTCGTGCAATCCTTGAGCGGCGCGAAACCGCCGGCCATGTCGCCGTAGAGCGTGGCGTAGCCGACCGCCATCTCGCTCTTGTTGCCTGTCGTGAGCACCATCTTGCCGGTCTTGTTCGAAATGGCCATCAGCAGAACGCCGCGACAGCGCGCTTGGATGTTCTCCTCGGTCGTATCGGGTGCGAGGCCCGCGAAGACGCCCTCGAGCACGCGCAACGTCGCCTCGAACATCGGCTCGATCGAGAGCACGTCGTAGCGCACGCCGAGCGTTTTTGCCTGCTGCGCGGCGTCGTCGAGGCTCATCTTCGACGTGTAGCGCGACGGCATCATGACGGGGTGCACACGCTCGGGGCCGAGCGCATCGACGGCGATCGTCAGCGTGAGCGCCGAATCGATCCCGCCAGACAGGCCGAGCACGACGCCCGCGAAGCCGTTCTTGTCGACGTAGTCGCGCGTGCCGAGCACGAGCGCGCGATACACGCGCTCGGGCAGCGGCGGGATCGGCGCGATCTCCGACGCGCGCGGCTCGAGTTTCTCGCCGCGGCGCTCGAGCTCGACGACGTACAAGTCCTCCTCGAAGAACGGAGCGCGAAACCTCACTTCGCCCGCAGAGTCGACGACGACGGAGCCGCCGTCGAAGACGAGCTCGTCCTGCCCGCCCACCATGTTCACGTAGACGAGCGGCAACGAGTTCTCCTGCGCGCGCGCGGCCAAGATCCCCTCGCGCGTTTGCTGCTGCTTGCGGTGAAACGGCGAGCCGTTGATCACGAGGATCGCTTCGGCGCCCGCTGCCGCCGGAGCGCGGCACGGCTCGGCGACCCAAACGTCCTCGCAAACGATGAGCCCGAGCTTGTGCCCGTCGAGCTCGACGACCGTCGCGCTGTCTCCGGGCTGGAAATAGCGCTTTTCGTCGAAGACGGCGTAGTTCGGGAGCGCAACCTTGCGATGATTGGCGAGTACGCGCCCGTCGCGCACCATCGCCGCGCTGTTGTAGATCGCCTCGCCCTCGTACTCCGGGTAGCCTACGTAGGCGGCGATGCCGCGCACCTCGTCGCGGACTCGGGCGAATGCCGTCTCGACGCGGTCCCTAAGGCCCCGATGCAGAAGCAGATCTTCGGGCGGATAGCCGCAGAGCGTGAGCTCCGGGAACAGCACGACGTCGCAGCCGCGCTCGCGCGCGCGAGCGGCATAATCGAGCACTTTGCGGGCATTCGCGTCGATGGCGCCGACGCGCGTGTTGATCTGGGCGAGCCCGATCTTCACTTCAACGCCGCAGCCATCGCTTCGCCGAGGTCGGCGAGCGAGCGCACGGTGCGCACGCCGGCCTTCTCGAGCGCCGCGAACTTCTCCTTCGCCGTGCCCTTGCCGCCCGAGATGATGGCGCCGGCGTGGCCCATCCGCTTGCCGGGCGGCGCCGTGACGCCGGCGATATAGCCGACGACCGGCTTCTTCACGTGCTTCGCGATGTACTCGGCCGCGGCTTCCTCGTCGGAGCCGCCGATCTCGCCGACCATGATGATGCCGCGCGTGGCCGGATCCTTTTCGAACAGCTCCAAGCAGTCGATGAAGTTCATGCCTCGAACCGGGTCGCCGCCGATGCCGACGCACGTGCTTTGGCCGAGGCCGCGCAGCGTCGTCTGATTGACGGCTTCGTACGTTAGCGTGCCCGAGCGAGAGACGATACCGATCGAGCCGGGCTTGTGGATGGAGCCGGGCATGATGCCGATCTTGCACTCGCCGGGCGTGATGATGCCGGGACAGTTCGGCCCGATCAGCCTCGTGCCCGAGCCCTTGATGACGGCCTTGACCTTGACCATGTCGAGCACGGGCACGCCTTCCGTGATGCAGACGACGAGCTCGATGCCGGCATCGGCCGCTTCGAGAATCGCGTCGGCCGCGAACGGCGCCGGCACGTAGATCATGCTCACCGTGGCGCCCGTCGCCTTCTTCGCCTCGGCGACGGTGTTGTAAACGGGCAGGTTCAAATGCGTCTCGCCGCCTCGGCCCGGCGTAACGCCGGCGACGACCTTCGTGCCGTAGTCGAGGCACTGCTGCGTGTGAAACGTGCCCTGCTTGCCGGTGAGGCCCTGGCAGATGACCTTCGTGTTCCTGTCGACCAAGATGCTCATTACGCGGCCCCCGCCAGCTTCACGACCTTCGAAGCGGCATCGGTCAGGCCCGTAGCGGCAACGACTTTGAGCCCGCTCTTGTCGAGCATTTCCCGTCCCTTCTCCACGTTCGTTCCCTCGAGGCGCACGACGACGGGCACGCCCACGTGAACCTGCCGGACGGCCGTGATCACGCCCTCCGCGATCGTGTCGCAGCGCACGATGCCGCCGAAAATGTTGACGAGAATCGCCTTCACGTTCTTGTTCGTGAGAATGATCTTGAACGCTTGCGTCACGCGCTCGGCCGTGGCGCCGCCGCCGACGTCGAGGAAGTTCGCGGGCTCGCCGCCGTGCAGCTTGATCAGGTCCATCGTCGCCATCGCGAGCCCGGCACCATTGACCATGCAGGCGATGTTGCCGTCGAGCGAGACGTAGTTGAGGTCGTTCTCGTGCGCCACGCGCTCGCGCTCGTCCTCTTGCGCCTTGTCGCGCAGCGCCGCGAGCCGCTTCTGGCGGAAGAGGGCGTTGTCCTCGACGTTGATCTTTGCGTCGAGCGCGACGACATGGCCGTCCTTCGTGACGATGAGCGGGTTGATCTCGACGAGGCTCGCGTCGCATTCGCGGAACAGCTTCACGAGCTTGCGCAAGACGTCGCGGAGCTCGCCTTGCTGCTCCGCGCCGAGACCCAAGCCGAAACCGAGCTTACGCGCCTGGTAGTCCTCGAGCCCGGCGGCCGGGTGCAACGTGAACGTGAGAATTTTGTCGGGCGTCTTGTGCGCGACCTCTTCGATGTCCATGCCGCCGGCGGCCGAGGCCATGACGGCGATGCGCTCGGCGCTGCGATCGACGACGAGGCTCAAATAGAGCTCGCGCTCGATGGCGGACCCGGCTTCGACGTAAACGTGGTCGACGGGGAGACCTTCGGCGCCGCTTTGGTGCGTGACGAGGCGCGTGCCGAGCATTGCCTTCGCGTGCTGCTCGACCTCTGCCGTAGATTTCGCGAGCTTGACGCCGCCGGCCTTGCCGCGACCACCCGCGTGAACCTGCGCCTTGACGACCCACAGGTTGCCGCCGAGCGCCTCGGCGGCCGCCTTCGCTTCTGCGGGCGTTTTCGCCACCTGCCCTTTCGGAACGGGAATGCCGTACTCGGCAAATAAAGCCTTCGACTGATATTCGTGCAGATTCATTGGAAAGGTATGTCTTAGGAAACCGGCGGGCGGCGGTATTCTCCACGAAACGTCCTACCCTCGCAAAGCACGGGCGCGGCCGACGCGCGGGCCCGATCGGGTAGAATTCCGCGCCATGTCCGCCGTCGATGCCGTCGACACCGCACGCGCGAAGCCTGCGCCGCGTCCAGCAGCCAGCTCCGCAGCGGCGGATTTCGCGTGGCGCGTGCTGATTCTCCTGAACCTGTTCCGCCTGTCGGTCGGCGCCGTGCTTCTCGCGGTGTTCTATCTCGTCGAGGCGCCGCGGATCATCGGCGAGACCGATCCGGAGCTCGCATGGCGGGCGCTGATCGCGTTACTCGGCGCGGGGTGCGCCTTCCTGTTCTTGCTGCAGCGGCGAACGCCGCGCATGCACACGCATGCGTATCTGCAATTCGCCACCGATCTCGTCGCCGTCGCTGTCTTGATTCACGCGAGCGGCGGTATCTCGAGCGGCTTGGGCGGCGTGCTCATCGTGTCGGTGGGCACGCTGGCGCTGCTCTTGCCCACCGAGCGGGCGTTGCTGTTGGCGGCGGTCTCGGCGTTGGTGCTGCTCGGCGAGCAGACGTACGCCCAGCTCCAAGGAATCACGACGAGCGCACAATTCGCGCCGGTCGGCATCCTCGGCGCCGTGATCTTCGTCATCACGGGCGTCGTGCAGGCGTTGCGCACGCGGCTCGTCGAAACGGAAGCGCTGGCGGAGCAACGCGGTATCGACCTGCGCAACCTCGTCGAGCTCAACGAGTACATCATCCAGCATCTGCGCGAAAGCATCGTCGTCGTCGACGGCGAGGACAAGATTCGCTTGATCAACGAGTCGGCCGTCAAACAGCTCGGAGCCGGGGATCCGTCCGGCGGGACCGATCTCGCGATTCTCTCGGCGGAGCTCGCTGCCCGGTTGAGGCAGTGGCGCAGCGGCGCCAACGTCGACCGTAATCAGGCGGCGTTTCCGTCGCCGGACGGTGCGACGATCCAGCCGCACTTCGCGCCGCTCACGACGGGGCGCGCGGGGGGCGTCGTCATCTTTCTCGAGGACACTTCGCTGATCGCGGAGCGCGTGCAGCAAGCGAAGCTCGCGGCACTCGGGAGGCTCAGCGCGAGCATCGCGCACGAGATCCGCAACCCGCTCGGCGCGATGAGCCATGCGGGCCAACTGCTCGCCGAATCGCCGAGCATGGGCAAGGACGAGCATCGGCTCACGGACATCATTCGCGTAAATGCGCGCCGCGTGAGTCAGATCGTCGAGAGCGTGCTCGCGTTGTCGCGGCGTGAAGCCGCGCATCCGGAGCGTTTGCAGCTGATTCCGTGGGTCGAGGACTTCGCGCGCGAGTTCGTGGAGACGCTCGAGCTGGACGAAGGTGCCGTCGCGCTGGCGCCGGGGTCGCCCGACATCGAGGTACGCATGGACCCGACGCACCTGCACCAGATCGTGTGGAACCTTTGCGACAACGCCGTGAAGTACGCGAGCGCCGAGGCGGGCGCGATTGCCGTCGAGCTTTCGTGCGGAGTGCTCGAGCCCTCGGGGCGCCCGTATCTCGAGGTCGCGGATCGAGGGCCCGGCATCAAGCCCGACAAGGTGGAGCAGATTTTCGAGCCGTTCTACACGAGCCAGGCCGGCGGAACGGGCTTGGGTCTTTATATTTCGCGCGAGCTCGCCGAGCGCAACGGCGCCGCGCTACGCTACCAACCTCGTCCGGGCGGCGGCAGTGCGTTTCGCATCGTTTTTGCCGATCCGAAACGCTGGAGCTCTGGCCAGAATTCGCTATGAAGCCGATCGCCCTCGTCGTCGACGACGAACCGCACATCTGCGAGCTGCTCTCCATCACGCTCGAGCGGATGGACATCGCGACCCGAACTTGCCTCGACGTTACGAGCGCGAAGCAAGCGCTCTCGGAGCACGCATTCGATCTCTGCCTCACCGACATGCGTTTGCCCGACGGCGACGGGCTCGAACTCGTCGAATGGATCCAGCGCGAGGTGCCGGGCACGCCGGTGGCCGTGATCACGGCGCATGGCAGCGTCGAAGCCGCCGTTCGGGCCCTGAAGCTCGGCGCGTTCGACTTCGTCTCGAAGCCGCTCGATCTGAACGACCTCCGCAAGCTCGTGACGGCCGCGCTGAAGCTGAAAGGCGCTTCGATGCCGCGCAGCGCAGCGACGGACGGGCTCGTCGGCCAATCGCCGCCGATCGAGCGCGTGCGGGCGATGGTGGCGAAGGTGGCGCGGAGCCAGGCGCCCGTGCACATCTCCGGCGAGTCCGGCACGGGGAAGGAGCTCGTGGCGCGCATGATTCACGAGACCGGACCGCGGCGCGAGGGGCCGTTCGTGCCGATCAATTGCGGCGCAATCCCCACCGAGCTCATGGAGAGCGAGTTTTTCGGCCACAAGAAGGGCAGCTTCACGGGCGCCGTCAGCGACAAGATCGGGCTCATCCAGACGGCCGAAGGCGGCACCCTGTTCCTCGACGAAGTCGCGGACCTGCCGCTGCACATGCAGGTGAAGCTGCTGCGCGTCATCCAGGAAAAGACGATCCGCCCCGTCGGCCAGGCCAACGAAATCCCCGTCGACGTTCGGATCCTGAGCGCGACGCACAAGAATCTCGGCGAGCTCGTCGCCGAGGGCAGCTTCCGCGAGGATCTTTACTACCGGATCAACGTGATCGGCTTGCAGGTACCGCCGCTGCGCGAGCGCGGCGAGGACGTGCTGATGCTCGCGCATCACGCACTGACGCGGCTCGCGGCCGAGCAAGGCGTGCCGACGCCGCACCTGACTCCGGCGGCCCAGAACGCGCTGCTCGCGTATCGATTCCCCGGCAACGTGCGCGAGCTCGAGAACATCCTCGAGCGCGCGTTGACGCTGTGCTCGGGCGAAGAGATCGACGTCGCGGACTTGCATCTGCGCGAAGAGGACCGCGACGAGACGGGATTTCGTGCCAGCGGCGAGCGCGGAGGCGCGCCGCTCGGCACGCAGCTCGAGGAAATCGAGCGCGATGCGATCATCGCAGCGCTCGAGCAGACGCGCTACAACAAGACCGCGGCGGCGAAGCTGCTCGGCTTGACGTTCCGGGCGCTGCGCTACCGGATCAAGAAGCTCGGCATCGAGTAACGCCGCTGTCACAAAGCTGTCGCACGCTGCCGAACGGCGCTGACAATTTTCGTCAGTTTGTGCCCGTTATGCGTCTTCAGTCGGCGGACGGCAACGCGCAATATGTCGAACCGGCGAAGCCGTCGGCGCCCGAGAACCGCTTCGAGCCTTGCGCCAGTTCAAAGTTGACATAGCGCGAGGCGCCTGGCACACCGATTGCAACGAGGGCCGTCAGACGCGTGGGCGTCGTGTGCTTGCGAACAATCACACTGCATTGGAACCGCTAGAAGGAGCTTTTAAATGACGAAACTGCAAAAGGGCTTCACCCTGATCGAGTTGATGATCGTGGTGGCCATCATCGGCATCTTGGCCGCCATCGCGATCCCCGCGTATCAGGACTATACGGTCCGCGCGCAGGTTTCCGAAGGCATGAACCTCGCCGCGGCAGCCAAGGCGGCCGTGTCAGAGTTCTTCCTCAATCGCGGCCGTGCGCCGATGAATCGCACCGAAGCCGGCATGTCGCAGAACGCCACTGACACATCGGGCAAGTACGTCACGTCGGTCAACGTCAACGACGGCGCGATCGTCATTACGTACGGCAACGAGGCGAACGCTCAGATCCAGAACGAGACGCTCGGCTTGACGGCGTACGAGACGCCGGACTTGTCGGTCGCTTGGAAGTGCGGCGCGGCCCCCGCCCCGGCCGGCACGGTGCTGCTCGGCACCTCGGGCAACGTGAACATCGCCACGCAGAACAATGGCACTTTGGCCGGCGCGGCGACGCAAAAGTATTTGCCTTCGGCTTGCCGTCCGTAACTTTGAGGTTGGCCACTGTCTAGGTGGCATCTCGACACTGCGGGGCCCCTCACGCTCGTGGGGGGCCCTTGCTTTTGGCGGCTGAGTCCGGAGCCACTGACCGGCCGCCGCTGCAGCGGTTTTGCCGTAGCGGAACTCGTGCTCGTCGCCGCCGCTACATCGATCCTCCTGGCCCTCGGTGTTTCCATGTATCGCACGTACTCGGTCCGCACCCAGATTGCCACGAGCGTGGGCGAAATCAGGGCAGCACAGCTCTTGGTGGTCGCCGCTTTCCGCAAGAGCGGCACGCTGCCGCTCGATGCGCCGGCAACGGGAATTGACGAAACGGCCCACAAGCTCCTTGCCGGGCGCTACGTCGAATCGCTCGCCGTCGCGAACGGACGGATCGACATCACGTTTGGAAGGGAAGCGAGTCCGGCAATTGCCAGCGAAACATTGTCGCTGACGCCGTTCGAGACCGTCGACGAGCACGTCGTGTGGATTTGTGGCAACGAGTCTCCCGGCGTCGGCCTCAAGCCGCTCGGGTTCGCCAGCGGCGCACTTCAAGCGGTTCATGTCACCACGACGATCGACGACCGGTACCTACCCCCTTCGTGCCGTTGAAGTGAGTCCGGCAGAAAGCGGGCCTCTGTCACGTCCGCCTTTAACCTAATCGGATACGATTCGGGCTGATGAGCACAGCCGTTCAGACAGGCAAGTCGGACTCGATGCCGGCGCGCTTCCGAGCGCTCGATGTTCGAGCAGTAGGCCTCTGGTTGCTCGCCTCTATCATAGCGGCGTTCTTCGCCCTCCTCCTCAGCGATTCCGTCGTCATGGGCGACTTGTACATCCCACTGACTAACGACTCGTTCTACCACGCACGCCGCATCCTCGACGCTGCTTTAGGCTCCCGCGGGTTCTACCAATTCGACGAGCGCCTGCACGCGCCAGACGGTAGTTGGATCTCATGGCCTTGGGCCTACGACTATCTGCTCGCGGAAGGCGTGCAGCTCGCGTTGGCCGTAAAACCGTCGCTTGACCCAATGGCCTTCATCGCCTACGTGCCGGTGGGGTGGATTCTCGTGAACGCGGGGCTATTTTTGGGAGTCGCCCGAGCCGCCGGGCTCACGTTCGGCATGCAAGCGCTCACGATGTTCTGCTTCGCGTTCTCGCCGCTTACCCAACTCTTGCACTCGATCGGCATGGTCGACCATCACTTCGTCGAGCATACGTTCGTTTTGCTAACCGCATGGCTGGGGCTGCGTTGGTTTCAGCAGCACAGCCATGTGCGGCGCGCCGCGACACTCGGAGCAGCGCTCGGCGTCGCCACCGCCTTCCACAATGGTCTGTTCGTGCTCCAACTGTTCCCGCTGCTAACCGTCTTCATCCTTTGGCTGCGGCATTCCGAACCGCCGTCCAAGGCCTTACAGGCTTTCGGAACTGCGCTCGCCGCGAGCACGGTCCTCGTCTTGTTGCCCTCGGAACCGTTTCGCAACGGCATGTTCGAGTTCGGGCTGCATTCTTGGTTCCACCTTTACGTCGCCGTGTCGACTTCGATAGCCATGGTCATGATGGGACTCTTACCTGCGTCGCGACGTACGCTCGCTGCGCTCGCAGCTGTCTGTCTGGCGCTCGCAATCCCGCTTGGCGAACAGCTAGCGAGTGGCGCCGGTTTCTTGTCCGGCAGCTTCTCTATTCTCAACGAAGTGACGGAGGTGCGAAGTCCTTATCGGATGTTCACCGATACCATGGGACCGAGCGCAACGGCCAGTTACTACAGCTGGCTACTGCTATTGGCTCCCATGGTCGTCGCGTTCTACGCGTACCGTGCAATGCGCGAGCAGCGACCTGAACGCATCTACTTCGCGGCGGTAGTCGCGTTGGGAGTCACCCTGCTGCTTAGTCAAATGCGGCTTCACTACTTCGGCTACGCCGGTCTCGTTATCGGCACGTTTGCCGTAATCGACGCCCTTCGGCAACGTCGATCATGGCACCAGGGCGTTACCTTCGTCGTGACATTCGGCCTGTTAGTCTTGGCGTTTCAACCGCCTCTTCGCGATCGCCTCCTGGTGCCCTATGCGCCGTCCGCCGATCCCGAGTATGCGAGCGCGTTCCCATTGTTCTTGGAACTCCACATGCTGTGCGCCGAAGAGCCTGGTACCGTGCTCGCGAGCACCGATGACGGTAATGCGATCCTGTTTCACAGCGAGTGCAGCGTCATCGCAAACAATTTCATCTTGCGGGCCGAAGACAAGACGCACATCGATGAAGTCAGCCGCTTGATGCAACTGAGCGGAGCGGAAATCCGCCAGCAGCGGCCGGATGTGAAATACCTGCTGCTTCGCACGAGGGATTTCAGTATCTTTCGCGACGACGTTGCTTATCTCGTGGCAGAAAACCCTCTCGCGAGAGAGTTTCTGGTCGCCGCTGAGCCCCCGAACGGTTTCGCCCTGGTTCAAACAATTCGCCGGCGCCTGGACGAGGACGGGCACGCGGGAGTTTACGCCAAGCTGTTCAAGGTTACAGAATGAAGGCCCCTACGATACCCTCTATGTACACAGCAGCTCGCTCCCACGATGACACCGGGGCGCGGCGAACTCGGGATTTATCGATAGGCGCACGCATCGCGATTCTGATTCCCTGCCACAACGAAGCCTCGGCCATCTCGACGGTCGTCCAGGATTTTCGGCGCGCTTTGCCCACCGCCATCGTCTACGTCTACGACAACAATTCGAGCGACGACACGGCGCACCTTGCAGAGAGTGCCGGAGCTATCGTGCGCTCAGAGCCATTGGAAGGAAAGGGGAACGTCATCCGCAGGATGTTCGCCGACGTCGAGGCCGATGTCTACGTACTCGTCGACGGCGACGGCACCTACGACGCAAGTGCTTCGGAGGAGATGGTGCGACTGTTGCTCGAACACTCGCTCGACATGGTCAACGGGGCCCGTGTACCGGTTACCAAGCACGCCTATCGGCCAGGCCACGCGCTCGGCAACAGGCTTTTGACCGGCGCAGTAAGCGCCATCTTCGGCAATCGCGTCCGCGACATGCTGTCGGGATATCGCGTGCTTTCGCGGAGGTTCGTAAAGTCGTTTCCGGCGCTCGCGACAGGCTTCGAGACCGAAACAGAGCTAACGGTGCACGCGCTCGAACTGCGCTGTCCTACTGCCGAAGTCGAGGCACCTTATCGCGATCGACTACTGGGCTCGCGAAGCAAATTGCGTACGTTCCGCGACGGTTGGCGAATCGTACGGACCATTGTCAAGCTCGTGAAGGAAGAGCGTCCCCTTGCATTCTTCACCGGCACGAGTGTCCTGCTGGGGCTCTCGTCGGTGCTACTAGCGTGGCCTTTGTTCGTCACCTACGCGGAGACGGGACTCGTGCCGCGATTTCCCACGGCAATTCTCGTGACCGGACTCATGGTTCTCGCGTTTATGAGCTTCGTCGCCGGATTGATTCTCGATTCTGTTACACACGGTCGTCGCGAGCTCAAGAGATTGCACTACCTAGCCTTGCTGGGTCCGGGCGTCCACGAGCGCCGACGGCCTCAAGCAGCAATTGTCGAAGATGCTGACTCAGCGTATTAGCTAACACGCATGGGGCGCCGTGGCTAAGCGACTGCCGAACGCGGGTATTCCGACGTGAAACACTGCCGAACTCCATACATGCACTCGAGCTCGCGGTGTTGGTCCGGCTCATCGATGCGATCCGGTAGTGAGTGATGGGAGTAATAACTCTACTTCCGATACTCGGCTTCGCGATTCTCTTCGCCAGAGTCCTGGGAACAACAGTCGCGCTGGCGATGCTACACGCAGTATCGGCCATCATCCTGACGCTATATGTTGGCGGCCTAGCACAGTTGCTCTGGTGGACCGCGCTTGCCATTCATGTTGTCGGCGTCGGCCTTCTTGGGCACGCGCTCTGGAGGGCCAGCAAAAGCGACGCTCTACCGCAAGTCCCTACGCCCATCACGATTCTGGTCGTATGTGCAGCGCTAATCTGGCTAGTTCACGGAGATAGCTCGTACCTGTACTACGATGAGTACGCTCACTGGGGCATCTATCTGAAGGAGATGCTGGCCCTCGATGGTTTTTGGCTTGCGAATACGAACGCGATGCATCCGCGCTACCCGCCCGCAGCACCTCTTTGGCAGTACTTGTTCAACGTATTCCGAGAGCCGCACGAGGGCATCGCATATCTAGCGCAATTCGTGCTTCTACTCACACCGCTACTTGTGCTGTGGGAACGCACCAGCTGGCGTCACGCACACTGGCCACTGCTGATACTGGCGCTTTGCCTTCTCGCCGTGACGAACTTCGGTCTAGGGGTAAGCAGTTTGTACGTCGACCACGTCATCGGAGCGTGGTTTATCGGGACGATCCTATGCTTTGTCATGGATGCACCGGCTTCTCCTCGCATCATCGTCTATGCCCTACCGCTTACGGCACTCGCCCTGCTCAAGGAGTCGAGCGTGGCGTTTTCGTTGGCGGCCGCGGCGATCCTAGGTTCACTCGTATGGCTTCGATCATGGAATGCCTCCGGACGCCTCGTGTCGCCGGCGTTCCGAGGCTTGTTCGTCATCATTGTCATCACGCTCCCCCCCCTATTGTCCCTGCAGATGTGGGAATGGCGGCTCGATCGGATCGGTGCGCCTGCGGATCTCGAAGCGATTGGACGTGTCGTGTCGGGATTAGCCGGACACAGCGAGCAGGTCGATGATGAGCGAGACGCAGAAATTACCCGGCGCTTCGTAGAAGTATTCTCCGGACAGCAGCTGAGCAACGACGCTGTGTCTCGTCAGTTCAACGCTTTCACTTACTCGATTCGCGATCTTTTCACCGATCACTACCGGCTCAGCACGTTGGGACTGTTCGTGTCGTTCTTGATTTGGTGGACGGCCTTGTTCGTTTTCCTGTTACGTGGATTCGAACGCTGGAAATGGGAGACGGTGGCCGCCGGTGTCGCTTTCACGGGTGCTGCTTACGTCACGGCCTTGTATTTCACGTATAGATCCGCCGGTGAGTATGGGCTCTTGCTCTCTTCGTACATACGATATGTACACACTGTCGCCCTCCCAATGCTCATCGTCTCTTTTGCTCCGCTGCTACCTGCATTTTGCAGCGAGCAAGAACAACCTTGGCGAATCGCTGGAAGGCCCCTATATATGCGGCCGTTTCTGGCGCTGCTTGCCTGTATCGGTCTTTATGTCTTTGAAACTCCCTACCTGCGGCCGGTGTTCGAAAAAAACTCGGATATCGCACTGCGGAAGGAACTCGAACCGATCACTGCCGCAATCCGTTTGGCGATTGGCCAATCATCTGTGTGGCTCTATATGCCGAATGACCTCCCGAACGGCTTCGTCGGTCATTTGCTCCAATACCTCATGGCACCCACGCCAACCTACGTAGAGCGGGACAAATCGTTTCTCGACCGCGCCCCGGAGGAAGCTCTTGCGGATTGGTCGAGATTCGACTATGTCTGGCTCCCCACCCAGATCGATCCCGCGCTCGCGCATCGCTTTACGGAAATTTCGGGGATGCCATTGACCGATCGCCTTTTTGCCGTTTCGACTGATGAGTCCGGTAAGACTCGCCTGAGTCCCGCGACGCCGAAACAATAGGCGCAACCACCCAGTGTCCGAGTGCAAGCGCAAATTCCGTCCACCGTCACACAGGCTAGACTGTGACGTCGTCCCGACGGCTTGGCACGTTGTGGGTGTGCCCGCGGCGCGTTGCGCCGCAATCGTTGTTGCTTTCGTGACGGATGAAGTATCGCAAACCAATGGATCCCTCAAGCGAGACTGATAAGCGCTTCGCCACCACGCAGGCAACTCTGTCGTCTCGACCGACGAGCAAGGACGTGCCGCATCGGAGTAGCACCGACGCAAAGTCGAGCGTTCGTCGGAAGCTCGTAATCCAGATCCCGTGTCTCAACGAAGAAGCGACGATTGGTACGACGCTCGCAGCGCTGCCGCGACGAGTGGAGGGATTCGACAGCGTCGAGTGGCTCATAGTCGACGACGGCAGCACGGACGGCACCGTAGCGGCCGCGACCGCGGCTGGCGCCGATCACATCGTCTCACTACCGCACAATCAAGGTCTCGCGCGCGCGTTCATGGCAGGAATCGAGGCAAGCCTCAAAGCTGGCGCCGATGTTATCGTCAATACTGATGCAGACAATCAGTACGCAGCCGGATCTATTCCGGATTTGATTGCACCAATTCTGGAGGGCAAAGCGCAAATCGTCGTCGGCGCTCGGCCAATTTCAGAGATTCGTGAGTTTTCCGCGACCAAAAAGCTCCTGCAGAAAATGGGCAGCGCCGTCGTCCGCATTGCAAGCGGCACATCGGTCCCGGACGCTCCAAGCGGTTTCCGCGCAGTCCACGCGGCCGCCGCCTTACGGCTCAACGTTTTTGGCGACTACACCTACACGCTCGAGACGATCATCCAGGCGGGGCGCAAGGGGATCCCAATCGCGTCGGTTCCTGTGCGAGTGAATCCCGCTACTCGCCCGTCGCGGCTCGTACGAAGCATTCCGTCGTACGTCAGACGGTCTATGTTCAGCATCGCCAGGGTGTTCGTGCTCTACAAACCCCTGCGGTTCTTCTCCGTGATCGGCGCGCTGCTGCTCGTGCCGGGGGTCGCACTCGGACTCCGCTTTCTCTACGAGTACTTACTCACTGGAAGCGCCGGTCACGTTCAATCCCTTATTCTTTCCGCAATTCTGATCCTGTCAGCAATGATCGTGTTTGTGGCGGGCGTGCTTTCCGATCTAATTGCATCGAATCGGATCCTGCTCGAGGAAATCCGGATGCGACAACTCCGGACCGAAATCGAAGCTTCGCGCGCGGCACGAACGAGCTACATCGCGCCCTGAACGCGCCGGAAAAATCACACCGAGGGACCCTGCTGCGATTCCGCCCACTGCAGCAGAGCAAAGATCGCCCAAATGGCTTTCGACAAGTCTCGATTACGATGACGATGAGAATCGAGGAGCACGCGGAGGCGCTGTCGATCGAAAAAGCGTGCGGCCAAGCCGTCTGCGAACAGATCGTCGATGCGCGCACGCAGATCAGCCTTGATCCATTCCCCAATGGGCGCCTCGAAACCGTGCTTGCGGCGGCGGGCCGTTTCGGGAAACCGTTCTGCCACACATGCGCGGAGAAGGCGTTTGGTCTGACCTCGCCGAATCTTCAGGCGCAAAGGCACGCTGGCGAGGAATTCGATGAGCTGCACATCGAGGAACGGGCACCGTACTTCGAGGCCATGCGCCATGCTCATGCGATCGACCTTCACGTTGATGTCATCGATTAGGTACGCGTTCATGTCGGTCCAAAGCATCCGTTCCGTCAACCCGAGACCGGCATACTGCTGCACGTATTCCAGGACGGGATCCTCCTCCCGGTCTGCGACGACCATTGAACGGAACTCCGCGGAATAGAGCGTCGACCGCGCTTCGTCGTCCAGCACGATCGGCGCAATGTTTTGGGGATCCGTCTCGAGCCGATCGACGAAACGAGAAAGCAGCTTTAGCCGCTTGACGAAGCTCTCACCGTAGTAGTCGCTGCCTTCGGGCAACGCCTGTATCCACTTGAGCGGCCAGCGCGGACGCAGCAGGCGTGGCCAATGCTGCCAGTAGGAGACAAGCTCGCCTGCAACGTAGCGGTTGTATCCGGCCAGCAATTCGTCAGCGCCGTCGCCTGAAAGTGCGACGGTAACGTGCCCGCGCGCCATTTCACACAGGTAGTACGTCGGAATTGCTGAGTTATCGCCGAACGGCTCGCCGAAGTGGGCGAGAATCTTGTCGACGTCACGAACGTCGATTCGTTCGTGTACGCGGACATGATGCTCCGTGCCAAGCGCTGCCGCTATCACGGATGATGCATCGCTCTCGTCGAAGGAGGCACTGCCGAAACCGATCGAAAACGTCGAGACCGGTTCGCGCACTTCTTCCGTCATGAGAGACACTATTGCCGTCGAATCGAGGCCCCCGCTCAGAAAGGCCCCGAGAGGCACGTCTGCGACCAACCGGCTGCGGACAGACTGTGCGAGCCGCTCGCGAAACTCGCCGTAAAAGGCATCATCCGACAGAGCTTTGCCGGGAGTCGGCATGGGCAATTGCCAATAGCGGATCGTCTCAAGTTTACCGTCCGCAACTTTCATTACGTGGGCCGCGGGCAATTTGCGTACTTCTCCGTAGATGGACAGCGGGCCCGGCACGTAGTTGTAACGGAGGTATAAATCCACAGCCTTTGGAGACAAGCTGAGTCGAAGCCCCGCAATCTGTCTTAGCGCCTGCAGCTCCGAGGCGAACGCAAATTGGTGACCATCGCTGTAGTAATAGATTGGCTTCTTCCCGGTGCGGTCGCGGGCCAACCACACCTGTTGTCGGTCGAGATCGTAGATTAGGAAAGCGAACATGCCGTTGAGTTGCTCGACGAAGCCGAGGTCGCCGTGATCTTCGTAAAGATGAACCAGAACTTCGGTGTCGCTGTCAGTCGAAAATCGATGGCCTCGAGCTTCGAGTTCACGGCGAAGCGCGCGATAGTTGTAAACTTCACCATTGAGAATGGTGACGACGCTGCCCGTTTCGTTGAAGATCGGTTGATGCCCGGTGTTGAGATCGATGATGCTGAGACGACGGTGCACCATCCCGAACGACTTGTGAATGAATATGCCCTCGTCGTCGGGGCCTCGATGGCGAATCGCGGCACCGATTCGGCGAAGCTCAGCCTGATCGGGCTGCCGCCCGTCGAAATACAGAATTCCGCCGATTCCACACATGCCTACCTGCTCATCGCATCACGGTAGATCGCGAGCAAACGTCGGCCATGCTCGGTCCAACTCAGCCCTAGGTTCCTGACGCGCTGCGGCCCCCGTGCAGCGAATGTAGCCGCCAACTCCGGCTCGGCGAGCATTCGCGCGATGCAGGTGCGGAGGTCGGCGACATCGCCGGGGCGGAACAACAAGCCGTCCTCGCCGTCCCTTATAACCTCCGTGGTTCCGTTGACGGCGCTCGCAACGACGGGTGTTCCGCTGGCCAGAGCCTCGAGCACGACGTTTGGGCGGCCCTCGCTATGGCTGGGAAGGACTAACACGTCTGCAGCGCCCATCCACAGATGCACTCGATCTTTCGGAACTGCCCCCAGGAAGTGCACGCGGCAACGGCTCTCGCCGCCCGGGATCAACGCCTCAAGCGTCGCGCGCTGCGGTCCTTCACCGGCAATGTAAAGATCGAGAGGGATTGTCTCGACGCCTTTCGTGAGTGCTTCGATCAAGTTCGCGACACCCTTGCGCGCAATTAGGCCGCCCACATACAGCACGATGGGTGTCGCAACCGGCAAGCCAAGTTCGCAGCGGCACCAATGCTTGTCTCGCGGACGGAACTGTGCCGTGTCCACGCCGTTGTAAAGCGTTACCACTGGCTTTCGACACCGAAGTTCCATTAGGTGGTGCCGAAACTCGTCGCTGACAGTAACGACGTAGCTCACACGATTGATGACGGCCCGTGTGAGCCATCGGCCAGACCGTGACGTACGCGAGGAATTGAGATCTGCGCCGCGCACCGAAACGACGACCGGGACACCGCATAACGTGCCGGCAACCAGTGCTATTGCGGCAGTGGGAATCCACTGAGCGTGAATGACTGAAGCTCCTCGCGCGACGCGAAAAAGTGCCAACATCAGCGCAATCAGCAGGCACGGCAACTGAAACAACGCAAGCCGCGAGTATCGTAACGTCTCGAACAGCCCTTCGTGCTGATACGCGAGCCGCTGCAGCCGAGCTGGCCAAAAGTACCGCACGCGTCGGATTTCAATGCCATCTATCGTTTCACGGTCGGCAAGCCCCGGACCGTGCGGCGCAACCACTATGACTGATGCGTCAGGCTGCGCTTCACGCAAGCTCTTTGCTTGCTCATAGACGAAACGCGCATAGTAGTCATTCGGCGAGCGCACGAACGATGGTGTGACAAAGCAGACCCTCACAGTGTCAGCTTAGCGGCTTGGTAGCGCGCTGCCGAGGTTGCGGCCTATAGAACGCCTCGGCGACGTAACCGTCACCCCAGTCCGTTCCGAAAAACGCGCGCTGCAGCACAATGAGCGGCGCCAACGTCCGCCGCGTGAGAAAACTGGACAACCTTATCGAAGCTAGTGAACGTTCCACGCCGCTTCGAATGCTTAAGGTCTCTTGCGTCGACTTCTCGACGACTCCCGGCGGCGAGGTGAAGCGACTTAGCAGCTGATTACCTCGCCGCGTCAAAACCGCGAGAGGAAAGCCGTAGCTCAGTATCCGCGGAGTAGCACATCCTACAGCCTCCAGCAGCTGTTCCAGCTGACACCTCTCGTAGCGCCGGTAATGACCGACTGCGCGATCTTCGTCGTTGAACTTGCGATTGTGCGCGGGCACAGAAACGACAATACGACCTCCCCGCTTCACGAACCGCACCCAAGAACCAAGCGCCTCGGCGTCGGCCTCGATGTGCTCGAGTACCTCGAACGCAAACAAGTAGTCGAAGGTTTCAGGCTCGAGCGTTGTCAGCTCGTCGACAACTTCGATCGCTGTATCGAATTGGGCAAGGTTCGTTCGCAAGAGTCGTCGGTTGGCCTCGCCGAGGTCATAGCAGACGCCTGTGAACCCACGGGCAAGAAAGGCCTTAGTCAGCGCTCCCGTGCCAGCGCCTATTTCCAGAAAGCGCCCCGGCGGCCAAGTAGAGCTCGCACGAGCCACGCAGTCTCGTCGCAGCATGAACATGGGAGTTTCGACCCAATGCCGTGCACTCATAGCTCTTTTTGCCGGTCGACCTCTCTAATCCGGTGCGAACTTGTGGTCTGTGTCACTTCCCAAGTTCACCGCCATCTTCGAAGATGTCGCGGAGGTCAAGGTCCTCAGCGCAGCGCATTATGAACGAAGCGACGCAAAGTTGAGACCGGCCGAAGGCCGCCACAGGATCGGCTTCGGCATCACAAGGATTTTCCGGTATGAGGTTTGCGCGTCTCATCGGCTACGTCGCTCTAGTTGCGAGTGCGGCCTACTTTCTGGCCGTCTTGTCTCGCCACGCCGGCGCATTACCAACGATCACGTGGGACCGGTCGACCTTCGCTGTTCTGATTGCATGCTTAGCACTTTATCTCGCGCAAATTTCAGCGGCCGGCCTTGCGTGGAGTATCTGGCTCAATGCGGCACGCGAAGTATCGCACCCGCGATTGGCGATAGCGCTGTTCGCGGTCTCGCAGTTCGCGAAGTATCTTCCGGGTGGGTTTGCGCAGCACATAGCTCGCGTAGCTTTGGGCAAACGACATGGGCTCAGCCCACCGGGCATGGTTGTTACGATCGCCCTCGAGCAGAGCTGGGCCCTCGCTGCCGCGGTGGCCGTCGCGGGGGCAATGGTGTTGATTGTGGGGTGGGAACCGAACGGCATCTCGCTGCCATCGCCACTGAGCGTAGGGCTGGTCGTTGGTCTCGTGCTGGCGGTACCTCCCGCCATCATGTGGATCGGCGGCCCGCACCGGCCCCGTTTCCTCGAGCCCTGGCTTGGAGCTTGGCGAACGACTCATCCGAAGGCCAGGACGGTTGCACCTTGCTTCCTTCTCTACGCCATCGGTACGGCGAATTGCGGCTGGAACATCGACCTTATAGCAACCTACATGCTCGGCGCCGAGCATGGCCACGCGCTATTGGTAATCAACGTGTACGCAATCGCCTGGATCGCAGGCTTCGTCACATTGGTAGCTCCGGGCGGCATTGGGGTCCGAGATGCCATCTTGCTGGCCGGTCTGACGCCGGCATACGGCCCTGGGACCGCGCTTGCGGCCACGATAACGTATCGCGTCGTAACTTCGGTCGGCGACGCGCTCGCTTTCGTCCTCGGGCTCCTCGTAGAGAAACGCCTTAGGAGGCCGAATATAACCCAAGACCTTAAATCCACATGATTTCGCGTATGGGGCATCGACGCCAAGAACATCTATGTGTTTGCCAATATGCCGTGATCAATCC
>Ga0073934_10000811_pt1 | contig 82720 bp, 83 predicted proteins | sample LarsenN4metaG_FD_76834 | JGI IMG/M metagenome (GOLD analysis project Ga0073934, IMG submission 76834) | Hot spring sediment bacterial and archeal communities from British Columbia, Canada, to study Microbial Dark Matter (Phase II) - Larsen... ...
GACGTGGTTCGAGACGTACTACGGGCCGAACAACGCGACGCTCGTGCTGGCCGGCGACATCGACGTCGCGACCGCGCGCGAGAAGGTCGAGCGCTATTTCGGCGAGATCCCGCCGGGCCCGCCGCTGACGCGCCGGGAGCGGTGGATCCCGGACGGCGTGCCGGCGAGCCGCATCGTCATGCAGGACCGCGTGCCCGAGGCGCGCATCTACAAGGTGTGGCTCGCCCCCGAATGGATCAGCGACGAGTCCACGTTGCTGCAGCTCGCCGATTACGTGCTCACGAGCGGGAAGACCTCGCGGCTATATCAGCGGCTCGTTTACGAGGACCAGATCGCGACGAACGCGAGCGCGTTCCTCATGAGCAACGAGATCGCCGGGGCGTACGTGGTATACGCCACCGTCGCCGAGGGGCAGGATTTGGCCACCGTCGAGCGCGCGCTCGACGAGGAGCTTACGCGCTTCCTCGCCGAAGGGCCGACGCGCGCCGAGGTCGAACGCGCGCGCACCGAGATTCGCTCTTCGTTCATTCGCGGCATCGAGCAGGTCGGCGGCTTCAGCGGCAAGGCGCAGATCCTCGCCGAGAACGCCGTTTACGGCGGGCGGCCCGACTTCTACGAGCACTCGCTCGACGTCTTGAACGCGGCGACGCCGGAGCAGGTGCAAGCGGCAGCGCGCAAGTGGCTCGACGGCAACGCGCTCGTGCTCGAGATTCACCCTTACCCCACGGAGCTCAAGTCGACGGGCACGAGCGTCGATCGCTCGAAGCTGCCGATGCCGGAGACGTTTCCCGACGCGCCGTTCCCGGAGCTCGAGCAGACGACGCTCGAGAACGGCATGCGGCTGATCGTCGCAGAGCGGCACGCCGTGCCCGTCGTGCAATTCAGCTTGCAGCTCGACGCCGGTTATGCGGCCGATCAGTTCGCGACGCCCGGCGTCGCGACGATGACGATGGAGATGCTCGACGAGGGCACGAGGTCGATGGACGCGCTCACGATCAGCGCCAGGCTGGCCGAGCTCGGCGCCGAGCTCTCGTCGGGCGCGAATCTCGACTTCTCGGTCGTCGGTCTGTCGGCCCTCAAGGAAAACCTCGACGAGTCGCTCGCCATCTACGCCGACGTGATACTGAATCCTTCGTTCGACCCGGCCGAGCTCGAGCGCCTGAAACGCCTGCAGCTCGCGGCGATTCAGCAAGAAAAGAACACGCCCGAGGACATGGCGCTGCGCGTCCTGCCGCGGCTGCTGTACGGCGAAGGGCACGCGTATTCGCTGCCGATGACGGGCTCGGGCACCGAGGACGCCGTCGCGGCGCTCGAACGCGACGCCCTCGTCGCCTACCACGACACCTGGTTCAAGCCGAACAACGCGACGATGATCGTCGTCGGCGACACGACGCTTGCGGAGATTCGCCCGAAGCTCGAGGCCGCGTTCGAACGATGGGAGCCGGGCGAGGTGCCCGAGAAGCGCTTGCCCGAAGTCGCGCTGCCGGCTGCCGGGCGCGTGTATCTCGTCGACCGGCCCGGCGCCGAGCAGAGCGTGATCCTCGCGGGGCACCTGATCGGCAAACGCGACGAGGCCGACGACATCGCCGTCGAAGCGATGAACGACATCCTCGGAGGCGCGTTCGTGTCGCGCGTCAACATGAATCTGCGCGAGGACAAGGGCTGGTCGTACGGCGCGGACACCGTCGTCTTCGATACGCAGGCGCAGCGGCCGTTCCTCGCGATCGCGCCCGTGCAGGGCGACCGGACGGCCGAGGCGATGCGCGAGATCGAGCGCGAGATCGCGGAGTACGCCGGCGCGCGCGGCCCGACGCCGGAGGAGGTCGCCGCGAGCAAGCGCCGCAGCACGTTGACGCTGCCGGGGCGATGGGAAACGGCGCGCGCCGTGGCGCGCGATATTGCCGAGCTCGTGCGCTTCGACCTGCCCGACGACTACTGGTCGAGCTACGCCGAGCTCGTCGGCGCGCTCGATGCCGACGACGTGAACGCCGTCACGAAGCGCGTGCTCGCGCCGGACCGCCTCACGTGGGTCGTCGTCGGCGACCTCGACGTCATCGAAGCGGACGTGCGGGCGCTTGGGCTCGGCGAAGTCCGCATCATCGACGTCGACGGCGCTCCTGTCGGAAATCCATGAACGTTCTGTAACTTGAAACGCAATTTCGGCGTATGCAGAATGTTGCGCCGCTCGGCAGGCGGTGGTGCGACGTCGATTCGCCGCCGGGTATTCCAATGATCGAGGTTGAGGGGCTCACCAAAGAATACGGTCGGTTCCGCGCCGTCGACGGCTTGAGCTTTCGGGTCTCGCCGGGCGAGGTGCTCGGCTTCCTGGGCCCGAACGGCGCGGGCAAGACGACGACGATGCGCATCGTCGCCGGATTCCTGCCGGCCACCTCGGGCCGCGTGCTCGTCTGTGGCTCCGACATCGAGACCCAGGCCGTCGAGGCCAAACGGCGCATCGGCTACTTGCCCGAGGGCGCGCCGAGCTATCCCGAAATGACGCCGCGCTCGTTTCTCGAGTTCATCGCCGAAGCGCGCGGCATCGCCCCGTCCGCACGCAAGCAGCGGCTCGACGAGGTCTATCAGCTCTTGCACTTGGACCGCGTGCTCGACCAGAGCATCGACACGCTATCGAAGGGCTACCGGCGACGCGTCGGGCTCGCGCAGGCGATCGTGCACGATCCCGAGGTGCTGATCCTCGACGAGCCGACGGACGGTCTCGATCCGAACCAGAAGCACGAGGTCCGCGAGCTGATCGGGCGCATGGCGAAGTCGAAGATCATCGTGATCTCGACGCACCTGCTCGAAGAGGTCGAGGCCGTCTGCAACCGCGCGATCATCATCGCGCGCGGCAAGATCCTGGCCGACGACACGCCGCGCGGCCTCGAGGCGCGCTCGCGGTTCTACAACGCCGTCTCGTTGAAGCTCGCCGACACGGCGCTGCTCGCCCCGGCGCGCAACGCGATCGACCTGCTGCCCGAGGTCGCAGCCACGGAGCTCGACGAGAAGAGCGGCCGGATCACGGCCTTTCCCGCGCCGGGCAAGCTCCCGCTCGCGCCCATCAATGCGCTCGCCGAGCGGCAGAGGTGGCCGCTCGCCGAGCTGCATCTCGAGTCGGGGCGTCTCGACGAGGTATTCCGCTCGATCACGGGAGGGGCCACGGCATGAGCGGAGTCGCGGCCGTATTCAAGCGCGAGCTCGCGAGCTATTTCGCGACGCCGATCGCGTACGTGTTCATCGTCATCTTCCTCGTGCTCGCCGGCGTATTCACGTTCTTCTACGGCGGCTTCTACGAGACGGGGCAGGCGGATCTGTCGGCGTTCTTCTACTGGCACCCGTGGCTCTATTTGTTCCTCGTGCCGGCCCTCTCGATGCGGCTCTGGGCCGAGGAGCGGAAATCCGGCAGCATCGAGCTCTTGATGACGCTGCCGATCGAAACGTGGCAGGCCGTCGCGGGCAAGTACTTGGCGGCGTGGGCGTTCACGGCGATCTCGGTCGCGCTGACGTTCCCGATCTGGATCACGGTCAATTACCTGGGCGACCCCGACAACGGCGTCATCGTCGCGGCGTACTTCGGCAGCATCCTGATGGCGGGCGGCTTCCTCGCCGTCGGCGCCTGCATCTCGGCGGCGACGAAGAATCAGGTCATCGCGTTCATTCTGTCCGTCGTCGCGTGCTTCATCTTGCTCGCGCCGGGCTTGGGCGTCGTGCAGCAGGTTCTCGGCGGCATAGCGCCGCAATGGCTCGTCGACGGCATCGCGAGCTTGGGGTTTCAGGAGCACTTCGACTACATCAGCAAGGGCGTCATCGATCTGCGCGACCTCGTCTACTTCGCGCTCTTGATCGGGGCCGCCCTGTACTCGAACACGATCGTGCTGGAAATGAAGAAGGCGGACTGACGGCATGAGCACGGCGAACAGAAACAAGCTCGGGGCCACGACGCTCGTGCTCGTCGTGCTCGCGTTCGTCGTCGCCGTCGTGGCCACGAACGTCTGGCTGCGCGGCGTGCGTATCGATCTCACCGAGAACAATCTGTACACGCTCGGCGAGGGCACGCAGGCCGTGCTCGACGGCATCGAGGAGCCGATCAATCTCTATTTCTTCTTCTCGAACGAAGCGACGGAGCAGCTGCCCAGCTTGCGCGCGTACGCGACGCGCGTTCGCGAGATGCTCGAGGAGATCGAGGACAACGCGCCGAGCGGCAAGCTCGTGCTGAACGTCGTCGACCCGCTGCCGTTCTCGGAGGAAGAAGACCGCGCCGAGCAGCTCGGCTTGCAAGCCGCGAACATCGGCCCGGCCGGCGAGGCCGTCTACTTCGGCTTGGCGGGCACGAACAGCGTCGGCGCGACGGACCGGATTCCGTTCTTCCAGCCCGATCCGCGCAAGGAGGCCTTCCTCGAGTACGACATCGCGCGGCTGATATACAACCTCGCGAATCCGGACAAGACCGTCGTGGGGCTCCTCACGAGCGCGCCCATCGGCGGCGGCTTCGACCCCGCGACGCAGCAGCCGTCGCAGCCCTGGGTCATCGTGGACCAGGCGAAGCAGGTGCTCGAGGTGCGGACGCTGCCGACGAGCGCCGTCGCGATCGACAGCGACGTCGACGTGCTCTGGATCGTGCATCCGCAAGGGCTCGACGAAAGCACGCTCTACGCCATCGATCAATTCGTCATGCGCGGCGGCCGCGCGCTCGTCTTCGTCGATCCGCAGGCGGAAATCCTCGCGGGCGCGAATCCGTCGGGCTTGCCGTTCGGCGGCGCACCGTCGAGCTCGACGCTCGACCGTCTGTTCGAGGCCTGGGGCGTGAAGTTCGACACGTCGAACGTCGTCACGGACAACCGCTACGCGCTCAGCATCGGCGGCCGATTCCAACCGATGCGCCACATCGGCCTGCTCGGGCTCGACGGCCAAGCCATGAGCCAAGACGACCCGATCACGTCGGGCCTGAACAGCGTCAACGTAGGGTTGGCCGGTCACTTCGAGCTCGCCGAAGGCGCGATGGCGAAGTTGACGCCGCTCATCACGTCGAGCGTCGAGTCGGCGCTGATGTCGTCGGATCGATTCCAGTTCCTGCCGGATCCCGAGGAGCTCTTGAGCTCGTTCACGCCGACCGGCAAGGAATACGTGATCGCGGCGCGCCTCGAAGGGCCCTTGACGAGCGCGTTTCCCGACGGCCCGCCGGGCGGCGACGACAAAGCGGACGAAGAAAGCGAGGCCGAGGACTCGGCCGACGACGCCGCCGAAGACGAGGAGGGTCAAGAGCAATCCGTCGACGCGGCGCTCGAGAACGCGCACCTGGCGTCGACGGAGAACGCAAACCTCGTGCTCGTCGGCGACGTCGACATCCTGAGCGACCGGCTCTGGGTGCAGGCGCAGAACTTCTTGGGGCAGCGGCTCCTGACGGCGTTCGCGAACAACGGCGACTTCGTCACGAACGCGCTCGACAACCTTTCGGGCAGCGCAGCGCTGATCGGGCTGCGCAGCCGCGCGACGTACACCCGCCCGTTCACGACCGTCGAGGAGCTGCGCCGGCGCGCCGACCTCGAGTTCCGCGCGACGGAGCAGCGCCTCGAGGCCGAGCTCACGCAGACGGAGCAGCGCCTGAGCGAGCTGCAGGCCGCGCGCGGCGACGCGGGTAATTCGTTGCTGATGACACCCGAGCAGCAGGCCGAGATCCAGCGCTTCTTGGACGAGCAGGTGCGCATCCGCCAGGAGCTGCGCGCCGTGCGCCGCAATCTCGACGCCGACATCGACCGGCTCGGCAATTGGCTGAAGGCCATCAACATCGCGCTCGTGCCGATCTTGCTGACGATCGCCGCGCTCGGCGTCGTCGTCGTGCGGCGGCGCAGGAAGGCACGCCCATGAGCCAACGAACCGTCGTCTTCTTGGCCGTAGCGCTCGTCGTGCTGCTCGGGCTCGTGATCTTCGGGCAGCGCAGCGGCACGGCCCCGTCCGAAGCCGATGCGGCGCTGCTGCCGAATCTCGAGGCCGCGCTCGGCGAGCTCGAGCGCGTGACGGTCGTCAAGGCGAACGGCGAGACGGTCGCGACTCTCGAGCAGCGCGCCGAGAGCTGGGTCGTCGCCGACAAGCACGGCTATGCCGCGGACACCGCGAAGCTGCGGCAGGCGCTCACGGCGCTCGCCGAGGCGCGAATCCTCGAGCGGAAAACCGCGAACCCGGAGCTCTACGACCGCTTGGGGGTCGAGGACGTCACGGCATCCGATGCCGCCGGCATCAGCGTCTCGTTCACGGCGCCGGGCGTGACGTTGCCGGCCGTCATCTTGGGCAACGCCGAAGGCTCGAGCTACCGCTACGCGCGCCGCGCCGGCGAGGCACAGAGCTATCTGATCGACCGCAATCCCGACGTTCCGCGCACGGCGGCGCAGTGGGTCGACTCGCGCATCGTCGACGTGCGCGGCGATCGCGTCCGCGAAGTCACGATCACGCACGCCGACGGCGAGGTGGTCCGCATCTCGAAGGACAGCGCCGAGCTCGCGAACTTCGACGTCGCGGGCGTGCCGGAGGGCCGCGAGCTCTCGTATCCCGGCGTCGCGAACGTCATCGGCAACGCGCTGCGCGAGCTGAATCTCGAGGACGTCGAGCCGGCACCCGAGAGCGCGCCCGAGAACGCGACCACCGTCGAGTACCGGACGTTCGACGGGCTCGTAGTGCGCGTCACGGGCACGGAGACGGACGACGGGAGCTGGATCATGGTGGAGGCGAGCGCCGACGCGACGCCGGCCGCCGACGCGTCGCCGGCCGACGGCGCGGAGCCTGCAAACGGCGCCGGCGAGGCCGACGCCGGCGAGGCCGACGCCGGCGAGGCCGGCGACGCTGGCGACGGCGCGGAGGGCGGCGACGGCGCTGGAGCGGCCCCGGCGAGCGCGGCGCCCGCAGCCGATCCGAGCGCCGAAGCGGCCCGGATCAACGACAAGGTGCGCGGCTGGCGCTACAAGATCGCCGGCTACCAATACGACCAGATGACGCGCCGCATGGCGGACCTCCTGAAGCCGCCGCCGGCGGCCTGAAGCCCCGCGTCCCGCTCGATCGTCCTTAACGGCATGGGGGCCGCCCGGTACACTGCGTGCCGCCATGGGCGCCCAACCGAAGCCGTATCCGATCGCCGCGAGCTACGCGCCCAAGATCGCGCGTGCGCGCGTCTACGACGTCGCGATCGAGTCGCCGCTCGACCGCGCGCCGCGGCTCTCGGCCCGGCTCGGGCACGACGTATTCCTGAAACGCGAGGATCTGCAGGCCGTTTTCTCGTTCAAGCTACGCGGCTCGTACAACAAGATCTCGCAGACGCCGGCCGCGCAGCTCGAGAACGGCGTCATCTGCAGCTCCGCGGGCAATCACGCGCAGGGCGTCGCGCTCGCCGCGCGCAAACGAGGCTTGCGCGCCGTCATCGTCATGCCGAAGACGACGCCGTCGATCAAGATCGACGCCGTCGTCGCGCTCGGCGGCGAAGCCGTTCTGCATGGCGTCACGTACGACGAGTGTGCGGCGCACGCGAAGGAGCTCGAGACCAAGTTCGGCTTTTGCTACGTGCACCCGTTCAACGATCCCGACGTCATCGCCGGCCAAGGCACGATCGGGGCCGAGCTCGAGCGGCAGTGGCCGCGCGTGCCGGACGCCGTGTTCGTGCCCGTCGGCGGCGGCGGCTTGATCGGCGGCATCGGCACGTATCTGAAGCACCGCTATCCCGGCGTCAAGATCATCGGCGTCGAGCCGTACGAGTCGGCGAGCATGTACGAGTCGCTGCGCGCGGGGCGGATCGTGACGCTCGACCGCGTCGGCATGTTCGCCGACGGCGTGGCCGTGCGGCGCGTCGGCGACGAGACGTTTCGCATCGCGCGCGAGGTCGTCGACGAGATCATCCTCGTCGACACGGACGCGATCTGCGCGGCCATCAAGGACATCTTCGAAGACGTGCGCGTCGTCGTCGAGCCGGCCGGAGCGCTCGCCGTCGCGGGCCTGAAGCGCTACGTGGAGCGAGAGGGCATGAGCGGCGGCACGTTCATCGCCGTGAACAGCGGCGCGAACATGAACTTCAACCGTCTCGGGCACGTTACGGAGCGAGCCGAGATCGGCGAGCACCGCGAGGCGCTGCTCGCCGTCGAGATCCCGGAGCGGCCCGGCGCGTTCCTCGAGTTCTGCGAGGCGCTCGGCGACCGCAACATCACGGAGTTCAACTACCGGTATGCGCCGGGGGCGACTGCGCATATCTTCGTCGGCGTGTCGCTGCAGCGCGGCCAGGCGGAGGCGGCCGAGATGCTCGCCGAGCTCACCGAGCGCGGCTACCCCGTGCTCGACTTGAGCGACAACGAGGTCGCGAAGCTGCACATCCGCCATCTCGTCGGCGGACAGGTGCCGGGCCTCCGCGACGAGCTGCTCTACCGCTTCGAGTTTCCCGAGCGCCCGGGCGCGTTGCTCGCGTTCCTGCAGGCGATCGGCAATCTCTGGAACATCAGCCTTTTTCACTACCGCAATCACGGGTCCGACTACGGCCGCGTGCTCGCCGGCGTGCAAGTGCCGCAGGCCGACCGCGCCGAGTTCGCGAAGCACCTCGCGCAGCTCAAGTACCCGTACTGGGACGAGACGGCGAATCCGGCCTATCGGCTGTTCTTGCGCGGCGGATGAGCCGCGCGGCGCCGCGAAGTCTCGGTTCGATCGCCGTGAGCCATGCAGCGTCCGCTTTCGCGGGCCAAGGCGCCGCCGCGCGGCTCCAACTCTAACGCGCCGCCCCGCCCGGCCGGCGGCGTGCCGCTTCCGCCGCCACGAGCTCCTCGACGACGGCGAGCGTGTCGGCGCGCGCGATGCTCGGGCCCGTCACGTAGCGGCCGGCCACGACGATCGTCGGCGTGGCCGTCACGCCGTACTCGGATGCGAGCGCGGCGGCGCGTCGCACGCGGGAATCGACGTCTCCCGAGTCGAAAGTAGCGTCGAACGTCGCGGCGCCGACACCATATCGCGCGAAGAATTCGGCGAGCGCCTCGCGCGACGACAACGAATTGCCGCGCACGTGAATCTCGTCGTAGAACGCCGCGTGCATCTCGTCGAGCTTGCCGAGCAGCTCGGCCGTATAGAAGGCTCTCGCGTGGAGGCGCGCTCCGTCGTGGAACATCGCCGGCACGAGCTCGAGCTCGAGATGGCGGTTGACCTCTTGGCTCGAAAGCTCGTCCTCGAACGAGTAACAGGGGAAGCACAAGTACATGAAGAACTCTTGCACCGCGACCTTGTCGCCCACGGCCGCGTCGACGAAATCCGCGCCGAACGCCGGCCTCCCGACCTCGAAGTAGTGCGTGCCTTCGTCGAAGAGCGGTTCGTAAGCCGCGGCGGGGTCGGCGCTGCCGCCGTTCGTGTTTTGCGCGGGCGTCGTGACGAGCTCCGTTACCGCAAAGACCGACGCGGCCGCTGCGGCCGCGGCCCCGGCCGCCCCGAGCCACGCGCGGCGGCTCACGGCCGCGCGCGCTTCGCGCGCTCCCGCCGCGCGCTCGAGCGTCCGCGACCAAAGGTCCGCCGGCGGCTCGCCCATGGTCTCCGCCGCGAGGGCCTCCTGCGCGGCCCAGTTGTCCGCGCAACGGCTGCAGCTCGCGATGTGCGCCGCAACGCTCTGCCGCTGCGATTGCGGCAGCAGCGCCGAGCCGCGCTCGTCGAGAATCGTGTCGATCGTGTCGCAATTCATGATTTCGTCCCCACGAGCTGAAGTGACGGCTTGCGTTCGTCGGCCGCGAGCAGCTTCGCGAGCCGCTGCCGCGCGCGATGCAGACGCGCGCTCAACGCATTCCGGTTGATGCCGAAGATTTCGGCGAGCTCCTCGAAGTCGTGGCCTTCGGCGTGCAGCGACAAGAGCGCGCGCTGCTCGGGCTCGAGGCCATCCCAAACGGCGACGACGCGCTCGTGCATGCGGCACGCGTCGGCGTCGCGCTCGGGACCGGCGCCGTCGCTCGGCGGATCGTCACCGCCGTCGCGCGCGCCAAACGGCACCGGCGAGCGCCGCCGGCGGCGCTCGGCGTCGACGAACAAGCGATAGAGAATTCGCATGAGCCACGCACGCGGGTTATCGATCCCGGCGAGCTCGTCGAGCCGCCCGCAAGCCCGCAGGCAGACGTCCTGGACGAGATCCTCTGCATCGTGGCGGCGGCGCGTGAGCCGCAAGGCGGCCCGATAGAGCTGCGCGAAGTGCGGCTCGACCAGGCGCGCGAACCCAAGCTCGACCGAATCGCTCATCGGCGCTCCCATCCTACTCGCAAGCCTAAGACGCTCGAGCCGCGGGGCGCTTACGGGTACTCGAGTGGTGTGGCCGCACCCCGGCGTGGAAACGTGGAGTTGGGTGCGCTCCGGCGCCCGGATCAGTCGGCGTCGATGTGCGCGAGCTTCGACGTTTGCGAAAGGCGATAGAACCGGCGCAGCTCGCGCTGCGCGGCGGCTTCGTCGTCGCCCGTCTTCGTGAGGCGCCGGCAATACCTCGCGGCGTAACGGTTCGCGAGCCGATACCGCTCGCGCTCGTCCTCGCCGAGCTCGGCCGCGAGCGTCGGCGTATCGAAGAGCCAGTCGTGCAGGCCGTCCGGCGGGCGGCCCGTCTGCTCGCGCAGCAGCTTCAGCGTCGTGACGAACTTGTCCACCTCGGCTTGCAGCTCGAGCTCGAACAGCGAAACCGTCTTGTCGCGCGCGGCGTTCCACGCGTAGCACGTGAAGTGGCTCACGCCTTCGAGCGCGGCCCAGAAGTCGGCGAGATTGTTCTCGTCGAGCTTCGTGAGCGGGTCGCGCTCGGCGAGGCGCTCGAGCAGGTCGCGCTCCAAGTACAACGCGACGTCGGCCTCGCCGTCCGCCTCGGCGATCAACAGCTTCTCGTCGACGTTGCGCCCGCCCGCATCGAGGGCGCGCGCGAGCTCGGGGTCTGTGATCAGGAAATCGCTGACGGCATAGCCGACGTCGAGCGCATAGAGCTCGTGCAGCATTGCCTCGAGCTTTGGGAGCAGCATCGATCAGTGCCGAGTCGCCACGTTCAGCGTGGCGTTCGGCTCGAGGCCGTTCTCGCGTAGCAGCCGCGCCGCACGCCTGCTGCCGGTGCGGAGCCACACCTCGTAGAGACGCAGCACGTCGATCGCGGCGGCTCTGCCGGAGTCGCGGATCTCGGCGAGCACGTCGACGAAATCGCGGAACTTCTCGGCGAGCTCGGCGAACACCGCGCCGAGCGCACGGCCCTCGCGCGTGCCGCGAACGTTGTCCGACAAGCAGCCGTAGGCGGCGCCGCCCATGTCGATGTAGTAATCGACGTCGACGAGCTTGCGGGCGAAGCCGTCGCCCAAAAATCCCGCCATGAACAGCGACGTGTCGCCGACGCGGCGCAGCATGGCGTTGCGCACCTCGCGGTCCGGCGAGTCGGCGGCCGCGGCGAGAATCAACGCGACGGGCTGGAGGCCGGGGCCGGGAGTGCTCTGGTCGTAGAGCGCCTCCTGACGCGCGAACCAGGTCAGAAGATTAACGACGTAGTAGGCCGTGTGGTCGTCGGCCGCGACACCCTGTTTCGCCATCGCCTCCTCGACGGAATCCTTGAAAAATTCCTGGAGACTGGCTACTGCTCGAACTCGATCGGAACGCATCGCAAACGCTTCTCCCTGAGAGCCGGCGCCGCGCTGCCGCATTTCTACGGCAGTGCGTGCCGCTTGCTCCCGAGTATAGTGTCGCGTCGCCCCTAATCTGCAAAGTGCTTCACGTTTCTTGGGCTTGCGCAATGCGCGCTTCGAGCGCCCCGAGCATTCGCTCGCAGTGGCCGTGAATGCGCTCGTGCCAATGCCGGCGGCGCAGCGCGGCCGCGCCGTTCAGCGAATAGCGCGCATCGAGCAGCACGCAGGCGCCGTCGTCGGTGGGCTCGAGGCGCCAGTGCAGGCGCAGCGATACGCAGCACGGCGGATCGAGCAGCGTCTCCTGCAACGTGATCGACACGGGACGCAGCACGGCGAGCACCTTGCCGCAGCGCAGCACTTTGCCGCGTTGCTGCCGGTACTCGCAGCCCGGCTGCGGCAGCATCGTGCCGAGCACGAGCGCGCTCCCGCCCCAGCGCCCTTTGGCGGCGACGTCGATGACCGCGCCGAACGCGTCCGTCAGCGTGCAGCCGATGCGCCTCTCGTGGCGTTGCTTCCGCACCGTCGTCCTCCTTGACCGGCTTCGACGCCGACGCTACCGCGCGCCGCTCGGGCGCGGCCATACGAATATTTCGCGCGAGCGCGGGGAAATGCGCGTTTACGGATTCAGCACGGTGCAGCCCGTCGTACGCCGCGCTTCGAGGTCGCGATGCGCCTGCGCGGCCTCGCGCAGCGCATATTTTTGCTTGACCTCGATTTTGACGCGGCCGCGCTCGACGAGCGAGAAGAGCTGCGCGGCGCCGGCTTCGAGCGAAGGGCGATCGCCGATGAAGTCGTACAGCGTGGGGCGCGTCACGTAGAGCGAGCCGCGCCGCATCAGCTCGTGCAAGCCGAACGGGTCGACCTTGCCCGACGAGTTGCCGAAGCTCACGAGCACCCCGTGCGGCCGCAGGCAATCGAGCGACTGATAGAACGTCGTCCGGCCCACCGAGTCGTAGACGACCGGCGCGCCGCCGTTCGTGATCTCGCGGACGCGGCGCACGACGTCGTCGCCGTCGATGAGCACGTGCTCGCAGCCATGCTGCAAGGCGAGCTCGCGCTTCGCGGCCGTGCCGACGATGCCGATGACGCGCGCGCCGAGCTCGCGCGCCCACTGCGCGGCGATGAGCCCGACGCCGCCGGCCGCGGCGTACAGCACGATCCAGTCGCCGCGTGTTACCTCGTAGCTGCGCGTCAGCAGATACCACGCGGTGAGCCCCTTCAGCATCATCGCGGCGCCCGTGTCGAAATCGATCGACTCGGGCAGCTTGACGAGCCAGCGTGCCGCGACGTTCCGCTCGCCGGCGTAAGACCCGAGCGGCGCCGGCGCCGTGTACGCGACGCGATCGCCGGGCGCGACGTGCGTGACGCCCGCACCGACGGCCGTGACGACGCCGGCGCCCTCGCCGCCGAGCCCGCTCGGCAACGCGAGCGGATAGAGTCCGGTGCGGTGATAAACGTCGATGAAATTCACGCCGATCGCGCGATGCGCGACGCGGGCTTCGCCCTCCCCCAAGTTTGCGAGCTCCACGTCGCAGTACTCGAGCACCTCCGGTCCGCCGAAAGAGTCGAAACGAATGGCGCGTGTCATGCCGTCGAAACCCCGGAGGGCGCTGTTAGAATTCGCGATCCCATGGAATATAGCACTCGATGAGCGAGCATCTCGTAATCGTCGGCGGCGGCCAAGCGGCGGCCCAAGCCATCCAATCGTTGCGGCAGCAAGGGTTCGCGGACGCCATAACGCTGCTCTGCGACGAGCCGTATCCGCCGTATCAACGCCCGCCGTTGTCGAAGAAATATCTGGCCGGCGAGCTTGCGCGCGAGCGCTTGCTGCTGCGCCCCGCCGCGTTTTATGCCGAAAGGGGCGTCGCGCTCGAGCTTCGAGCGCGCGTCGAGGAGATCGAGCCGGCTGCGCACCGCGTGCGGCTCCGCGACGGGCGTGTGATCGAGTACGACCGGCTGCTGCTCGCGACCGGCAGCCGAGCACGCACGCTCGACGTGCCGGGGTCCGCGCTTCAGGGCGTCCACTATCTACGCACGATCGCCGACGTCGACGCCATCGTCGAAAGGCTCGTGCCCGGCGCGCGCGTCGTGCTCGTCGGCGCCGGCTACATCGGGCTCGAGGTCGCGGCCGTGGCACGCCAGCGCGGCTTCGACGTCACGGTGCTCGAGGCGGCCGACAGAGTCATGTCGCGCGCCGTCAGCCCCGAGATCTCGGCGTTCTACGAGCAGTGCCATGCCGCGGCCGGCGTAGCCGTGCACTGCGGCGCCAGCGTCAAGGCGTTGCACGGCTCCGCGCGCGTCACGGCCGTCGAGACGGCGGACGGCAGGACGTTCGCGTGCGACGTCGCGATCGTCGGCATCGGGATCGTGCCGAACGTCGAGCTCGCCGCGGCCGCGGGCCTCGAATGCGCAAACGGCATCGTCGTCGACGAGTTCGCCCGCACGTTGGACGCGCACATCGTTGCAGCCGGCGACTGCACGAACCATCCGCATCCATTGCTCGAGCGTCGCGTGCGGCTCGAGTCCGTGCCGAACGCCGTTCATCAAGCGAAGGTCGCCGCGCAGACGCTGCTCGGCGCGCCGACGGCCTATTCCGAAGTGCCGTGGTTTTGGTCGGATCAATACGACCTGAAGCTGCAGATCGCCGGCTTGTCCACGGGCTATGAAGAGGTCGCCGTGCGCGGCGATCCGGCCGCGCGCAGCTTCGCCGCGTTCTATCTGCGCGGCGGAGCAGTGATCGCCGTCGACGCCGTCAACAGCCCACGGGAGTTCATCATCGGCAAGAAGCTCGTGGCGAACCGCACACGCGTCGCGCCGGGCCTGCTGCGTGACGCGGCCGTGGACCTCGCGCCCCTCGCGCCTTGAGCAGCGCTACTCGGCCGCGACTTGCGGACCGGCGAGCTCGAAGTGGAGCTCTCCTTTCACCGAGGCGAACCGCCGCTCGGGATCGAGCGCGGCGAGCTCGTAGCGCTCGACGGCGCTGCCTTCGCTGCCGCGCAGCACGCCGGTGAGCCCTACGACGAGCGCGCTGTCGTCGCTCCGCGGGCCGACCGTCGGCCAATACTCCGCGGGCCCTTTCCACGGCCGATCGAAGTACCAAACCGGCACGAGCGTTTCCTTGAGAAACGGCCACGCGTTCGAGCTCGCGTGCACGAACAGCGTGCCCTCGCTCGGAATCGTGACGAGCCAGTGATCGCTGACGAGCACGCCGCTCGTGAGCAGGTCGTTCTCGGGCGACGGCGCCATGAGGCGGCTCGCAATCGCCGCGGGCCGGCCGTCGGCGTCGTTCAACACGAGCCCGAGCACGGCCGCCCGGTCGATCGTTTCTTCCCAGAGGCTGTCGTCACCGGCGTCCTGCCCGAACAGGCGCGCGTCCTCTCCGACCGAGAACTCGAGCACGTGATCCGGCAGCGAATACTGCAGCACGCGCGCGGCCGAGTTGGGCGGCGGCGCGGACCTCTCCGTGAGCGGATTGACGTAGAGGACGGCGCCCGCCGCGGCGACACCGAGCGCGAAACCGAAGATGGCGACGAAAAGGTACCTCATTGCGGCTCGCTCGGCGGCTTGCTCGTGATCGTCCCGAGCTCGATCGTTCCGCTCAGCGTGCCGTCCTCGTCGACGGCGGCAACCGTCCACGTTTCCGTGTAGCTTCCGGCGAGTCCCGCGAACTCGCCGGTGCCCGCGGCGACGACGCCGTCGCCGTCGGGAACCATCGGCACGGCGAGCTGGCCGGCCCACGCCTCGCCGGCGCTGAAGCCGCGTGCGCGCAGCGCCGTCTCGAGCGCGCCGCGCGCCTCGCCCGGAGCGCTCAGCACGAGCGCGCCGCGGCTCGGGATCAAGATCGACCAGGCGGCCGTCGACGTGGCGGCGCTGCTGCCCGTCCAGTGGCGGGCCGCCACGCCGATGACGCTGCCGGCCGCGTCACGCAGCTTGAAGTGCTCGACGAGTAGCGGCTCGACCACGAACTGCGCCGGGAGCGCCATCGCGCGGCCGCCGCGCCCGCGCAGCCCGCCGGCCTCGGCGTCCGTGGCCGCGATGCGGTCCGCCGGCAAACGAATCAGGAACTGCTCCGCGCGGCCGCCGTTGGCAACCACCGTCGTGTGCGACGGCAGGCGGGCGTGCTCGCGCCACGGCGCGAAGTGCGCGCCGGCCAGCGTGCCGCCGAATCCCAAGAGGACCGCTGCCAGAAAGACGATTTTCATGCCCGGGCTTGCGTAGCGAAACGCCGCCAGTATCCGGGCCGGGAGGCCCGGCCGGCGGTTAACGAAATCACAAAAATCTCAAGTTTGGCCTTGGATCTGCGCGAAATAGTCCCGCAAGTACTCGTCAAACGGCTGCTCGGCCCGGCGGGCCGCAGCCTCGGCTTCCTCGAGCGAGCGTTCGGCGGCCTCGACGAGCATGGCCTCCCTGGCCTCGGCCGGCGCCAGCTCGCGAAAGTACGCGGCGTGGCTCCGAGCCAACTCGAGCGTGTACTCGAAGAATCCCGCCCGCTCGCTGCGCAACGCGGCGAGGAGCTTGGCCGACGGCGTCCGATCCGGATCGCGCAGCGCCTCGACCGCCGCATCGACGGCCGCGACGTAGCCTTGCGCGTCCTCGTCGAGAAGTTCGCCGACGGCGCGGACGCCAGTCACGAGCTCCATCCCCAACTCCGCGAGCAGCCGCTCCCGTCCGCCCGCGACGACCGCGAGCTTCGGCCGCCGTCCCTCGCGCGCGACGGCGAGATCGCGAGCGTCGATCTCGGCTTGCTCGGCCTGCGAGATCGGCGGGCTCTCGGCGAGCAGACAATAGATGAGTAGGGCCTCGAGGAACCGCAGCTCGTTCGAGCTCACGCCGACCGGATCCGCGGCGCTCAAGTCGAGCGTGCGCACCTCCACGTAGTCGACCCCGCCGTGCGCGAGCGCGACGACGGGCGGTCGCCTGCTCGCCTTGTTGGGCTTCGGGCGAATCGTGCTGTAGTACTCGTTCTCGATCTGCAGGATGTTCGCATTGAGCTGCCGATACTCGCCGTCGACGCACACGCCGATCGCGGCATAGCGCGGCTCCTCCGTCGTAACCGCGGCGCGCAGGCCCGCTACGTACTCGGCCAGCGAGCCGACGCCGATCGAGAGGCGTCCCTGCGTCTTGTTCCGGTAGCCCAAGTCGCTCATGCGGAGCGAGGTCGCATGAGGCGCGTACCAGGTCTCGGCGTCGAGCTCCTCGAGCAGCTCGTGCCCGTCCGGGCGAAACGACCGGCACACGGCCGGCGAAGCGCCGAAGAGATACGTGACGAGCCAAGCGCAGCGGCGATAGTTGCGGACGAGCCCCATCAGCTCGGCGGAGCGAAAGTCCGCGAGCGGCTCGGCGCTTCGCGAAAACGCGTGGTAGTCGGGCCAAAAATCGGCCGGCAGCGAGTAGTTGAAATGCACGCCTGCGATCGCCTGCATCGCGCGGCCGTAACGGTGGCCGAGACCGCGCCGGTACACCGTCTTCATCATCCCGAGGTTCGACGGGCCGTAATCCGCGATCGGAATGGCGTCGTCCGCGGGGAGCCCGCACGGCATGCTGGCCGGCCAGAGCAGCTCGCCGTCGAGGCGCCGCTGGACGAACGCGTGCAGGTCGCAAAGAAACTGCAGCGTTTCCCATTGGGTTCGTTGCGGCGGCGTCACGAGCTCCGGCAGGGCCTCGGAGTAGTCGGTCGTGATGTAGGGGTGCGTCAGCGCCGCCCCCAAGGCGCGCGGGTGCGGCCGCCGCGACAGCCTGCCGTCCGGGCCGACGCGCAAGCTTTCCTTCTCGACGCCGCGCAGCCCGTGCCGAATCAGCGCGGCGCGGCCGCGCTCTGCGAGCCATGCGAGGCGCGCGGCGAACGGCCCGCCGGCGCCTGGAAGGGGAATAGACGGGCCTCTGCTCGACACGCTTGCAAGGACTCGACGATGCTGGCGGCATTATAGGCCGGCACGATTGCCGATCGAGCCGATTCAGCGTAGGTTCAGAGAGGCTCCATAGGCTCGAACGCACCCGAGAGGAGATGCGAGCCGCAATGCCGTCGAAGCCGGTCCGCGCAATCATCGCAACGCTGCTGCTCGTTGCGGCGGCGGCGCCGGCGCACGCCTTTCGCTGCGGCACGCGCATCATCACGCGCGGCGATCATGCGGACAAAATCCTGCGCTTCTGCGGCGAGCCCGCCTCCGTGCAGACGCGGCTCCAGCAGCGCGGCTATGTCACGAAGCTCGGCCGCGTGTATCCCGGCGTCGTCGAAGAGGTCGTGATCGAGGAGTGGACCTACAACTTGGGCCCTCACCAGCTCATCCGCGTCGTGCGGCTCGAGAACGGCTACGTCGCCGACATCAAGCTTCTCGGCTACGGCTACTGATCGCGTAGGTAGGCTCGCCGCGCAGCAGCGGGACCTGCTCCATCTCGTATCCGATCACCTCTTGAGTGAACGGGTCGCGGATCGGCTTGCCGCGGCGGAAGCACCCCGTCGTGCGCGCCGTTCTCTCGAACTCTTCCTCGGACGCCACGGGCTCGAGGGCCACGCGGCCGTCGGGCTTGCGAACCAAGCGCTGGGCCCCTTCGCTCAAGTGGCCCGCGCGCCAGCGCCGCTCGCTCGCGTCGCCGAGCACGAGCGCGATGATTTCAACGGTGTCGTCCATGGTCAGGCCCTCGGTAGTCCTGAAATTGAAAGCAAACCGCGTGCCAACGACGCTGCCGCACGGAGAAACAAGGGCTTAGGGGGCGCCGCTGTGAGCGCCATCACGGGCGCGAAGCGACGAAAATTGCCACGTGCCGGCGCGAATCGCCGCTACGTGATCTGGTTCCAGCGTGCAGGGTGCACATTCGGTTACTTTGCACGCCTGCCTCCGGAGACGTGCGATGCTCAAGTGGACGCGAAGGATCCGAGACACCGCCACCGGCCCGACGACTTACGTCGCGGCGGCGACGACGATCGTCGGAACGATCTCCGGCAAGGGCGCCTACGTCTTTTGCGGCTCGGTCGAAGGCGACTGCGACATCGACGGCCCCGTGACGCTCGCCGAGGGCGCGCGCTGGAGGGGTATCCTCAAAGGCACCGACATCGTCGTCGCCGGCGTCGTCGAAGGCGACGTCGCGGCGAAGCAGCGCGTGGAGATCTTGGGCAGCGCGCGCGTCACGGGCAGCTTGTCGGGACATTCGATCGCAGTCGCCGAAGGCGCGATCATCGAAGGCGAGATCAAGGTCATGAGCGGCGCCGAGCCGACGACGTTCCAGGAGAAGCGGCAAGCGTAGTCAAAGCGCCGCGTCGAGCTCCGCGAGCACGGCGCGATCGGCCCAGCTGCGCAACCGATAGTCCTCGAGGAACGCGCAGTGGCCGCCGCGCGGCACGACCTCGATCGACAGCGCCGTCGACACAGCGACGTCGTCGAGATCGCGAATCGGAATCACGGGATCGTCGGCGGCCGCGATCAGCTTCGCCGGGACCGCGAGCCGCGCCAACGCATCGCCCGTGATCGCATAGCCGTTCAAGTAGGCGTCGAGGCTCGGAAAGCTCGCGTAGCGCGTGGCGAAGAACTCCGTGGTCGCGGTTAGCGTACGGAAGCGGCGCAGATCGCCGAAGTCGTAGAGCTCGGGGAAGCATGCCGCCTTGGCGAGCAGGCTGCGCCGCCAGCGCCTCAAGAAATACTCGCGGTACACCCAAAGGCCGCTCTCGAGCGCGTGCATCGTGCTCGACGGACGGAGCACGGGACACACGGCTACGACCTTCGTGAGCTCGACGCCGGCCGCCGGCGCGCGCACGGCCGTGCGCAAAGCGAAATTGCCGCCGAGCGAGTGCCCGACGACGAACGTGCGCGCCGCGGGATGGCGCCGCGCGACCTCGGCCACGGCGCCGACGACCTCGTCGATGCGGCACGAATGGAAGAGCTCGCGGTTCAACGCGAACGTGTCGCCATGATCGCGGAAGTTGAGCCGGAACACGGCATACCCGGACGCGTGGAGCAACCCGCCGACGGACAAGACGTAGCCCGCCGCCGCGCTGCCCTCCCAGCCGTGCAACAGGATTGCCAGCCCTTTCGTCTCGCCGAGCTGCGGGCTGAAGTGGCCGAGCAGGCGCACGCCGCCCCCGCACTCGACGATCTCGTCGCGCGCAGCCGCCAGCAAGCCCGCGGCGCGGCGCTCGAGCCAGCCCCGCCGCAAGGGCCAACCGGCCAATAGCGACTGCACGTGCCGATGCCTGAGGCCCACGGGGGGCGCGAAAACCCGTGCGTGCGACAAACGCGTCCTCGTACTAGACTGAGCGGGGGCTTGCACGATAACCAAATAGAAAAAAGAGTCGAGAGCCCCACGCCAGTATGCTCGCGACGTTCTTGAATTCACCGCTCAAACGCCGCTACGTCGGCGCCGTGCTCTTGCTTGCCGGCTCCGTCGCGGCGGCGCTCGGCGTGCTGACCTACCTGCTCGCCGCGGGCACGCTGTCCGTCGCGGCATTCGCCTCGCTGGCCCTCGCGGACATCGGCGCGGGCACCGTCGCCTGTTTGATGTTGCTGCGCCGCGCCCTCGATCGATTCTCGGCGCCGCTGCGGGCCGTGACGGCCTCGCTCCAGGACACGGCCGACGGCGAGCTCGATTCGTCGGCGTTCCGCGATACGCCCGAGCTGCTCGAGCTCGCCGCAGCCGTCAATGCGATGCGCAAGAACCTGCGCTCGAGCACGATCTCGCGCGACTACCTCGATCGGCTTCTGTCGAGCATGGCCGAAGCCCTGCTGATCACGGACGCCGAAGGCAAGGTGGAGCGCGCCAACGCCGCTGCCGTCGAGCTCTTCAGGCAAGACGAGCCCGCGCTGATCGGCCGGCTCGCCGACGATCTGATCCTGTCGAGCGACCGGCGGCGCACGGAAGGCGTCGCCTCGCGGCCGCGGGAAGGCACGGTCCTGCGGCCCGACGGCACGACGGTCAGCGTCTCGTACACGGTGGCGAACGTGCGCGACGGCGACAAGGTGCAGAGCAAGGTTTACGCCGCGCACAACATAGACGAGCGCAAGCGCGTCGAGCAGCGTATCCGCTACCTCGCGCGCACCGACTCGCTGACGAAGATCGCGAACCGGATGCAGTTCCAGCACTTGCTGCAGCAAGCCATCGCGCGCGCGCGACGCACGCAGCAGTACGTCGCGATGCTCTACCTCGACGTCGACCGGTTCAAGGACATCAACGACACGTTCGGCCATGCGGCCGGCGACGCGAGCCTCGAAGTCTTTGCGCGGCGCGTGCTCGCCGAGCTCGGCGACAACTCTCACGCGGGCCGTTTGGCCGGCGACGAGTTCGCGGTTCTACTGACCGGCTTCGAGCGGCTCGACGCGATCCAGCAGCACTTGAACGAGCTCGCCCCTCGGCTGCTCGCCGCCGTGGGCAAGCCGTTCCAGGTGCACGGCGAAGAGATCTTCATGACGGCTAGCTTGGGAGTAGCGATCTACCCGCGCGACGGCGACAACGTCATCGACTTGATCCGCAACGCCGACGCGGCGCTCTACGCCGCCAAGAAAGCCGGCGGCAATTGCTTCGAGTTCTACTCGAGCGACATGAACACGGAGGCCGTCGAGCGCTTGATGCTGAAGAGCAAGCTGCGCCGTGCGTTCGAGCGCGACGAGCTTCGCTTGCACTATCAGCCGAAGTATCGCCTGACGACCGGTCGCGTCGAAGGCGCCGAGGCGCTGCTGCGCTGGGACCTGCCGGAGCGCGGCCTCGTGTTTCCATCGGACTTCGTGCCGCTCGCCGAAGAGACGAACCTGATCTTGCAGCTCGGCGATTGGGTGCTGAACCGCGTTTGCGCGGACTACCGAGCATGGCAGCGATCCGTGCCCTCGCCGTGCCGCGTGTCGCTGAACCTTTCGCTGCGGCAGCTTCAGCAGCGGCGCTTTCTCGATCAGGTGCGCGACACGTTCCGCGCGCACGGCGTATCGCCGACGTCCCTCGAGCTCGAGATCACGGAAACGACGCTCATGGAGGATCCGGAGCGCACCGTGCGCATCCTCGACGCGTTGTACGGGATGGGATTGCACCTCGCTATCGACGACTTCGGCACCGGCTATTCGTCGCTGTCGGCGCTGCAGCAGTTTCCGATCAGCACTTTGAAGATCGACCAGTCGTTCGTGCGCGACGTCGCGATCGACCGCGACGACGCCGCGATCGTCGACGCGATCATTCAGATGGCGCACAGCTTGCGGCTCGAGGTGGTCGCGGAGGGCGTCGAGTCCGAGGCGCAGCTCGCGTTCCTGCACCGGCACGGCTGCGACTACGCGCAAGGGCATCTCTTCGGCGATCCGATGACGGCGGACGAGTTCTGCGAGCTCCTGATCGCCGAGTCCGCGGGCACCGGGAAATATCGCCGGCTGTTCGCCACGGCGGAGGCCTGATGCTCGTCTGTTTCGAGTTGCGGTATAGTCGAGCGAGGCGGGCGGAGGGCCGCGAGGTGGTGAGATGAGAGCGCTCAAGTCTTGTTTCTGGTTGGCCGGTGCAAGCGTATGCGGCGTTGCGGCCGCCGCTTGCGAGAATCCGCCGCCCGTCGCAATCCCGGACGGCGCAACGTCGACGATGCAGCAGATGCTGGCGGCGCAGGCCGAGGTGAAAGCCTATCAAGCCGCGATGAACGAGTTCCTCGCGTGCATCGACTCCGAGCTCGAAGCCGAAGGCGAGCTCGCGCCCGAGGAGTACAAATCGCTGATGGTCTCGCGGCACAACGTGGCCGTGGCCGAGATGGAAGGCGTGGCCGCGGCGTTCAACGACCAGATCAGGGCTTATCGCGCCGCGAACCCGGCGCCGCCGGCGAACTGAACCGAGTTTGCGCGCCGAAGTTCCGCCGTTCGCACGGTGTCGGCGCCTCGCGCGCGTCTACGGCTCGATGAACGCGGGGGCTTGGGCGCCGCCCCGTCTCCTCAGGCGCCGAGATCCTTGAACTGCTGCTTCAAGTCGTAGCGCTCGTCGGTCACGATGCGCTCGAGCACCTGCACTCGCTCTTCGACTTGACGCAGCCGCTCGAGCAGCTCGGCGTCGACGTTTTCGTCGCGGCGCGGTGCGTTCTTCGTCTGGACGAGGGCAAGCCTGATCAGCTTGAAAAATCAAGACGAGCGTGATCAGCGCCAATGCAAACTCGAACGGATGCATCACGAGTGCCCTCCCGAGACACCTTCAGACGGTCGGAAGAACCGGCAGGCAGCCTATTCTTCCAGCTTACGGAACTCTCGCTCGAGCTTGTAACGGTTCGACGTCACGTACTTCTCGAGCCGTTGCAGGCGAACGTCGAGATCGCGGAAGCGATAGCGCACGTTGGCCAGCGTGTCGTGCGGGTTCGCGCGCACCTGGCGCTCGACGGGATCGTTTGGCCGCGGCTCCGGGCCCGAGTACGCGCGCACCGGCAGCAGCAGGCCCAAGCACAGGTAGATGATGCAGACCACGGGGAATGCGAAGAACGCGCCGACGGCCACGATCACTCGCGTGACGGTGACGTCGAACCCGAAGTACTCGGCCAACCCTGCGCAAACGCCGAAGATCATGCCGCGCCGCGGATTGCGGTACAGCTTGTTGATCAAGCCCGGCTCGCGAAGCGGATCGTTCACTGCTGCTTTCTCCAATCGGGAACTTGGCTGTCCAAGATCGTCTCGAGCGCATTCACGCGGCTCTGCATGGCTTGGCTTTCGTTCCAGAGATCCTCGAGCATTCTGTGCTCGTCATCCGACAAACCTTTGGTGGCCTTCCACTTCGTGGTGTAGTGCATGATCACGATGAAGGGCACGACGATCGTCATGAAGACGATCGTGAGGACGAAGACCGCCGTCGTGACGTTCATGAATCAAGCCGGCTCGCTGTCGCGCTTTTGCCCCGCGCGCTTGGACTTGAGCTCGCGCAGCTCCTTCGCTACCGCGTCTTCGGCCTCGAGCTCCGAGAACGAGTCCTTCAGGCTCTTCTTGCCGCCCAAGTCGTAGGACTCGACGTGCGCCTCGATGTCGTCGATGCGCCGCTCGAATTGATCGAAGCGGATCAGCGCATCGTCGATGCGCGCGTTGTGCAAGCGCTTGCGGGTCTCGAGGCGGCGGCTCGCCGTGCGCTGCCGCGACAAGATCGCCTGTTGGCGCGTCTTGGCGTCGACGAGCTTCTCCTCGAGCCGCACGACGTCGTCGTTCAGCTTGTCGAGGCTCTCGCCGAGCGCCTGGTGCTGGACGCGCAGGGCGTCCGCGGCCGCCGTCACGCGAGCCTTCTCGGCCAATGCCGCCTTCGCGAGGTCGTCGCGATTCTTGTCGAGCGCGAGCTCGGCCTTCGCCTGCCAGTCGCGCGCCTCGGCATCGAGCGCCGCCAGCGAGCGCGTGATCTCCTTGCGGTCGGCGATCCCGCGGGCCGCCGTCGAGCGCACCTCGACGAGCGTGTCCTCCATCTCCTGGATCATGAGCCGCACGAGCTTTTCGGGGTCCTCGGCCTTGTCGAGGATCGAGTTGATGTTCGAGTTCACGATGTCGGTGAAGCGCGAGAAGATACCCATGGCACGAGGCCCTCTAGTTGTGAGTGCGGACCTCGAAGCAGAATCCATGCCAAGGTCCGCGAAGCGCGGCAACCCGTTGAGGAGCTTGGATAATCGGCCTCCTCGCCGTAATTTCTCGTTGGGCACGAGTTTGGTCTTGGGCTAAGATTTCGCCTAAACAACCAACAGTTGGTGCCCCGTGGCCAGCGCTGCCCCCGCCGCAACGGCGACCCCCGAAAGCATCGGTTTGATCGGCGAAGCGCCGGCCTTCCTCGCCATGCTCGAGCACGTCTCGCGCGCGGCCAAGCTCGTGAAGCCCGTGCTCGTCATCGGCGAGCGCGGCACGGGCAAGGAGCTGATCGCCTCGCGGCTGCACTATCTCTCGCCGCGCTGGGAGCAGCCGCTGGTCAAGGTCAATTGCGCGGCGCTCACGGAGACGCTGCTCGAGTCGGAGCTCTTCGGCCATCAGGCCGGCGCATTCACGGGAGCGACGCGCACGCACATCGGTCGCTTCGAGCAGGCGAACGGCGGCACGCTCGTGCTCGACGAGCTCGGCACGATCCCGCCGCGCATGCAGGAGAAGATCCTGCGCGTCATCGAGTACGGCGAGCTCCAGCGCGTCGGCGGCTCCGACACCATCCGCACCGACGTGCGCATCGTCGGCGCAACGAACGAGCACCTGCCGCGCCTCGCGGAGCTCGGGCGGTTCCGCGCGGACCTGCTCGACCGCCTCGCGTTCGACGTCATCCACGTGCCGCCGCTGCGCGCGCGCCCCGAGGACATCCACACGCTCGCATATCACTTCGCGGTCAACGTGACGAAGGAGCTGCGCCGGCCGTTTTTCCCGGGCTTCACGGCCGACGCGAAGGCCGCGCTCCTGGGGTACGGCTGGCCCGGCAACGTGCGCGAGCTCAAGAACGCGATCGAGCGCAGCGTCTATCGAGCGGAAGCGCCGGATCAGCCGATCAACGAGATTTTGTTCGATCCGTTCGCTTCGCCGTACAGCCCCGCACCCGCGCGCGGGCTCGAGGACGAGGACGAGCGGCCGTTGCCGCCGGCCGTTGCCTCGGGATTCGAGCCGGGCGTGCCGTCCGACTTTCGTGCCGCCGTCGCGGACTTCGAGCGGCAGTTGCTGCGCCGCGCGCTCGAGCGCGCGCAGTTCAAGCAGACCGTGGCCGCGAAGGTGCTCGGGCTGAGCTACCATCAGTTCCGGAGCCTGCTGCGCAAGCACGGGCTCGCGAAGCAGACGGCCGACAACGGCGATTGACGCGCCGCATCGGCGCGCGGAGCGGACGCCAAGGCGCGGCGAACCCGCGTGGTAAGATTTCGGCCCGCATTTTCGATCGAGCAGCATTTTGTCGAGGCAGACGTCATCCATGAAGCAGAAGAGCAAGCCGCCCGTTCGGGTTGCGATCACGGGCGCGGCGGGGCAAATCGGTTACCAACTCGCGTTTCGCATCGCGTCGGGGCAATTGTTCGGAGCCGATCAGCCGATCGTCTTGCAGCTGCTCGAGATCACGCCGGCCTTGAACGCGCTGAACGGCGTCGCGATGGAGCTCGACGACTGCGCCTTCGAGACGCTGCACGGCATCGTCGTCACGGACAAGGCCGAGGTCGCGTTCAAGGACATCCACTACGGCCTCCTCGTCGGCGCGCGGCCGCGCGGTCCCGGCATGGAGCGGAAGGATCTGTTGCAGGCCAACGCGCAGATCTTCTCGGCGCAGGGTAAGGCGCTCGACGCCGTCGCCGATCGGCGCGTGAAGATCCTCGTCGTAGGCAACCCCGCGAACACGAACGCGCTGATCGCGCGCGAGAACGCGAAGGGCCTCGACCCGCGCAATTTCACGGCGATGACGCGGCTCGATCACAACCGCGCGAAGGCGCAGCTCGCGGCGAAGACGGGCACGCACGTCAGCGACGTCGAGGGCGTCATCATCTGGGGCAACCACTCGGCCACGCAGTTTCCGGACCTCGCCCACGCGAGGGTCGGCGGCGCGCCGGCGCTCGAGCGCGTGTCGCAGGGCTGGTATCGCGACGAGTTCATTCCCACCGTGCAGCAGCGCGGCGCAGCGATCATCAAGGCTCGCGGAGCGTCGTCGGCCGCATCTGCCGCGTCGGCCGCGATCGACCACGTGCGCGATTGGGCACTCGGCACGACCGGCGACGACTGGGTCAGCATGGCCGTGGCGTCGGACGGCAGCTACGGCATCGAGGAAGGCGTCGTGTACTCGTATCCCGTGCGCTGCGTCCGCGGCGATTACCAGATCGTTCAGGGCCTCTCCGTCGACGACTTCGGGCGCGACAAGATGGCCGCCACCGATGCCGAGCTTCGGGAGGAGCGCGCCGGGGTCGAGAATCTGCTGTAGTGGCCCGTAACGGCCGCTAAACGCCGGCGGCGGCGCCGCCATCGACCGAGGCAAAGGAGTCGCGATGGGAACCGTAATCTGGCTCGTGCTCCTCGTCGGCGTGTTGCTCACGCTCGCGTACCGGCGCACGGACTTGAGGACCTCGACGATCGTCCTCGGCGCGCTGCTCGTCGCCTACTGGATCTTCGGCGACGGCGGCGCGATCTGGAACACGGTGCTGCTCGTCCTCTTCGTCGGGCTCGCGCTGCTGAACGTCGACTCTTTCCGCCGCGACAACGTCACGCGGCGTCTGTTCGGCATCTACCGCCGCATGCTGCCCAGCATGTCGAAAACCGAGCAGGAAGCGCTCGAGGCCGGCAGCGTCTGGTGGGACGGCGAGCTCTTCACGGGCATGCCGGACTGGCGGCGGCTGCGCAATCTGCCGGCGCCCGCGCTCAAGCCCGAGGAGCAGGCGTTTCTCGACGGGCCGACCGAGGAGCTCTGCCGGATGCTCGACGACTGGCAGATCACGCACGAGCTCGCCGACATGCCGCCGAACGTATGGCAGTTCATCAAGGAGAAAAGATTCTTCGCGATGATCATCCCGAAGGAGTACGGCGGCCTCGAGTTCTCGCCGCTCGCCTGCGCGATGGTGCTCGCGAAGATCTCGTCGCGCAGCGCCGTCGCGTCGTCGACGATCGGCGTGCCGAACTCGCTCGGGCCCGCCGAGCTGCTGCTGCACTACGGCACCGACGAGCAAAAGCAGTACTGGCTGCCGCGGCTCGCGAGCGGCGACGAGGTTCCGTGCTTCGCGCTGACTTCGCCGCGCGTCGGCTCCGACGCCACGGCGCTCGTTGACCGCGGCGTCGTCTGCAAAGGCCGTTGGGAGGGCCGGGAGGTCGTCGGTATCCGCCTGAACTGGGACAAGCGCTACATCACGCTCGCCCCGATCGCGACGGTGCTCGGCCTCGCGTTCAAGCTCTACGACCCCGAGCACTTGATCGGCGACGTCGAGGAGTACGGCATCACCGCCGCGCTGATTCCGACGAATCTACCCGGCATCGAGATCGGCCGCCGCCATTTTCCGATCAACATTCCGTTCCAAAACGGCCCGACGCGCGGCCGCGACGTGTTCGTGCCGCTCGACGCGATCATCGGCGGCACGAAGATGGCCGGGCAGGGCTGGCGCATGCTCGTGCAGCAGCTCGCCGTCGGCCGCAGCATCGTGCTGCCGAACAACGCCCTCGGCGCCGCGCAGGCCGCGCTCTATGCGACGGGCGCGTACGCGAAGCTGCGCCGCCAGTTCAACCTGCCGATCGGCAAGTTCCACGGCGTGGGCGAGGCGATCGCGCGCATGGCCGGCAACGTCTACACGATGCTCGCGGCCTCGCGCGTCACGTGCACGGCGATCACGCACGGCGAGAAGCCGGCCGTGCCGTCGGCGATCCTGAAATACCACAACACCGAGCTCGGCCGGCAGGTCGCGAACGACGCGCTCGACGTGCACGGCGGCAAGGGCATCATGCTCGGGCCGAAGAACTACCTCGCGCGCGGCTACGAGTCCGTGCCGATCGCGATCACGGTGGAAGGCGCGAACATTCTGACGCGCAACCTGATCATCTTCGGCCAGGGCGCGATCCGCTGCCATCCGTTCGTGCGCGCCGAGATGGAGGCCGCGCGCAATCCCGACCGCGATGCCGGCCTCGTCGAGTTCGACCGCCTGTTGTTCAAGCACTTGGGCTACGGCTTGTCGAACGCAGCGCGCTCGCTCGTGATGGCCGTGACGCTGGCGCGCTTCACGGACGTGCCGGCCGGCGGGCCGACGCGCCGCTTCTATCAGCATATCAACCGTTACAGCGCGTCGTTCGCGCTGATCACGGACGCCGCGATGTTCACGCTCGGCGGCGAGCTCAAGCGCCGCGAGCTCCTGTCGGCGCGGCTCGGCGACGTCCTGAGCTATCTTTATCTCGCGTCCATGGTGCTCAAGCACTATCAAGACCAAGGCGAGCCGCCCGAGGACTTGCCGCTCGTCGAGTGGAGCTGCCGCACGCTGCTTTACAAGACGCAGGAGCAGCTCCACGGTCTCCTGCGCAACTTCCCGAACCGCTGGGTCGCCGCTGTCTTGCGGTTCTTCATTTTCCCGCGCGGGCGCACGTATTCGGCGCCGGCCGACGAAATCGGCCAGGCAATCGCGGAGCTCATGATCAATCCGACGGCAACGCGCGAGCGGCTCGCGGCCGGCATTTACAAACCCGTGGAGCCCGGCAATCAGATCGGCCTGCTCCAGCAGGCACTCGAGATCGCGGGCGAGGTGAGGGCGCTCGAGCGTCGTGTCTTCGACGCGCGGCGCGCCGGCGAGATCAAGGCCGACGACATCCCGAGCCAGATCGACGAGGCGGAGCAAAAAGGCATCCTGACGCCGGACGAGGCCGAAGCCGTGCGGGCGTTCGACCGGCGCGTGCTCGACGTCACGGGCGTCGACGATTTCGATCCTGCGGAGCTCGGGCGCCGCGGCGCATCGAGGGACGACGCGGGCGCCGCCATGGCGGCCCGCGCCGGGGCAGCGCACGACGAGGGCTTCGAATCCCGCGCTCGAGCCGCGCAGGACGAGGGCATCGAGCCCCACCGTAAAGCAATGCAAGCAGCCATCGGCGAGCGCTCGCCGAGCGATGCCGAGCGATTGCCGGAGGAAATGCAATGAACGAGGGCTCACACTTCGGCGGCGCGCTGGCGCTTGGCAGCCTGCTCGCGCTGAGCGGCCTCTCGACGTCGCTCGCGCAGAGCAACGAAGTCGCGGCGATCCCGCGCGTCGTGACGACGACCGAGTCGCGCGCCGCGAGCTGCGACCGCGCGTGCCTCGAGAGGTTCGTCGACCGCTACTTCGCCGCCGTGATCGCCGACGACCCGAGCGCGGCGCCGCTCGCCCGCAACGTGCGCTTCACGGAGAACGGGCAGGTGCTGCCGCTCGGCGAGGGCCTCTGGAAGAGCATGAAGGCGACCGGCACGTATCGCCTCGCGGTCGCGGATCCAGACGCCGGCCAGATCGCGTTGATCACGACGGTAGTCGAGGACCATGCCGACCCGGCCGCCGGCACGCCGGCGTTGATGGCGCTGCGCCTCAAGGTGGCCGACGGCCGCATCACGGAGATCGAGCAGGTACTGGAGCGCAACGCGCAGACGGCGCAACGCGTGGAGGCGCTCGGCGCGCCGCGCGCGGCGTTCTCCACGCCGATCCCGGCCGACCAGCGCATGTCGCGCGCGGCGCTCATCGAAACGGCGAACAAGTATTTCACGGGCATGCAGCGCAACGACGGCAAGGGCGATTATCCGTTCCATCCGCGCTGCGACCGAATAGAGAACGGCGGCCGCTCGACGAACGTGCCGACGCCCCCCGGCGAGACGCGGCCCGATCCGAAAACCGCGAACGGTTATTCGGCGCAATGGACGTGCCTCGAGCAATTCGAGTCGGGCCTGCTCTATTTCGTCTCGCGCATTCGCGACCGCCGCTACGTCGCCGTCGATCAAGAGCGCGGCGTCGTCGCCGCGTTCGCGTTCTTCGACCACATGGCCGGCAGCACACGCACCTTCACGCGACCCGACGGCCGCGAGCACACGGCCGGCCCCGCGCAGCCGTGGACCTGGGAGATCCTCGAGCTCTTCAAGATCGAGGACGGCCGGATCGCCGAGATCGAGGCGTTTCTCACGCGCCCGCCGTACGGAATGCTGTCCGGCTGGAGCACGTGGGAAGACGGCATGTCGGACAAGATCCAGGACGTGACAGGCTACCGCGAACGGTAGGCGGCTCGCTCTAGGCCACGGAGATGTCGAGCGGCTGCTCTCCCCGCACGGAGAGCCGCGTGCCGTCCGCGAGCTCGACGACGAGGTCGCGATCTCCGGCCTTCGGCACGCGCGCCACCGTCAACCCGGCCGTGAGACTTTCGAGCCGGCGCGCCAAGTCGTCGCCTTTCGGTCTTGCTTTGCGTGTTCGCGCCGATGAGGCCATCGGAATCGTTCCTTGAGACGCCCGTCCGACCATACGGACCGATCGCGCGAAGGGCAACACGGAAGTCCGGCGAGGAGAGAAGCTCCGCCGAACGACGACATTCGGGCAGCGTGTTAGAGTTGCGCGAAAACGAACCTATCCGGAGAAGCCAGCGATGCTGAAAAACGGCGCTTTGATACTCGCTTGCGGATTGCTCTTCGCGTGCAGCGAATCCGACGCTCCGGCCCCTGGCGCGCCCGGGTCCGCGCCGGGGGCGGCACCTCCGGCCGCGGCGCCGCCGGCGGCCGCGCCGCCCGCCGCCGCGCTGCCGCGCAAGCCCGCGCCCCCCGGCGCCATGGCGTACATCATCGAGCCGGCCGACGGCGCACGCGTGACGAATCCCGTGCGCATCGTGTTCGGGCTGAAAGGCTTCGGCGTCGCGCCGGCCGGCGTCGAGCGCGACGACGCGGGCCATCATCATCTGCTGATCGACACGGGGCTGCCGGAGAACCTCGCGCTGCCGATTCCGAACGACGAGCAGCATCGGCACTTCGGCGGCGGGCAGACCGAGGTCGAGCTCACGCTGTCGCCGGGCCGCCATACGTTGCAGATGCTCCTCGGCGATCACCTCCACGTCCCGCACGATCCGCCGATCGCGTCGAGCGTGGTGACGATCGAGGTTCAGTAGCGGCGAACGCCGGCGCCGGCGGCCGGTCGAACGCGGAAGCTCAAGCTCTCGAGAGCGGAACGTGTACACCGAGTTTTTCGGCCTCAACGAGAACCCGTTCGCGATCACGCCGGACCCGCGCTATCTCTACATGAGCGCGCGGCACACGGACGCGCTCGCGCACCTGCTGTACGGCATCTCGGAAAGCGGCGGGTTCATTCAGCTCACCGGAGAGGTCGGCACGGGGAAGACGACGCTGATCAGGAGCGTTCTCGAGCGTCTGCCCGCGAAAGCCGACATCGCGCTTATCCTTTCGCCGCAGCTCACTACCGTGGAGTTTCTCGCGACGATCGTGCAAGAGCTGCACTGTCCGCCGCCGGCCGAGCGCACCGTGAAAGCGTACATCGACGTGCTGAATGCGCACCTGATGCAGGCGCACGCCGAAGGACGCCGCGTGGTGCTGATCGTCGACGAGGCGCAGACGCTGTCGCCGGAGCTGCTCGAGCAAGTGCGGCTCCTGACGAACCTCGAGACGTCGAAGCAGAAGCTGCTGCAGATCATCTTGATCGGCCAACCGGAGCTGCGCGAGCTGCTCGATCGGTCCGAGATGCGGCAGATCGCGCAGCGAATCACGGGGCGCTATCACTTGGAGCCGCTCACGAAAGACGACACGCGCGAGTACGTGAAGCATCGGCTACGCGTCGCCGGCGCGCAGAGCGACATCTTCGCGAGCCGCGCGATCGCCGCGCTCTACCGGCATTCGCGCGGCATCCCGCGCCTCATCAACGTCATCGCCGATCGCGCGTTGCTCGCCGCCTACACGAAGGATCGGCGCGCCGTCGACGCGAAGCTCGTGCATGCCGCTGCGGCGGAAGTGTTCGGCATCCGGCACCGGACGCCGTGGTGGCCGATCGCGACGGCGACGGCCGGCATTGCGGCCGTCGTGTTCGGCGTCTCGAACTTGGGTAACGCGCCCAATCCACCCACGCGGCCGGCCGAAGCGTTCATGAGCGCGATGCCGCCGCCGGCGCAGCCGGCCGCGCCGGCCGCCGACGTGGCCCTTGCGCCGGTCGCAGACCGCGGCAGCGCCGGCGCCGAAGCACACGCCGCGCCGGCAACGCCCGCCGCCGCAGAGCCGGCCGCCGCGGTGACGCTCGCGGCGCTGCTCGAAGACCCGAAGTTCGCGCTGACGACCGACGCCGCGATCGCCGAGCTGCTCGCGCTTTGGGGCGCCTCGTACGACCCGGCGCGCGGCGAGCCGTGCATCCAGGCGCAGGAGCACGGCCTGCGCTGCCTGTATCAACGCCGCGGCACGCTCGGCGAGCTGCGGCGCGTGAACTGGCCCACGATCCTGTCCCTCGTGACCGCGAACGGCGCGGAGCACCCCGTCGTGGTGACGGGACTCGGCTATGACCGCGCACGGCTCACCGCGAACGGGCACACCTTCGAGCTGCCGTTAGCCGAGCTCAGCTACTACTGGTTCGGCGATCACCTGTTGCTCTGGCGGCCCGGCGAAGCGCCTGCGCGCGACCTTTCGCCCGGCGTCGACGACGAGGGCGTGCGTTGGCTGCGCGCGACGCTCGCGAAGCTCGCGGGCGAGGCTCCCGCGCCCGACGCCTCGACGGTCTACGACGGCGCGCTCGAGCAACGCGTGCGCGCCTACCAGCGCGCCCACCAGCTCACCGTCGACGGTATCGTCGGCGCGCGGACGCAGATCGCGATGCTGGCCGAGCTCGAACTGCCGAACACGCCGTCGCTCGCCGAGAGTCTCTGACGTGTCGTTCATCCTCGACGCATTGCGCAAATCCGAGCACGAGCGTCAGCGCGCGGCCGTGCCGGGGCTTGCGCAAGTGCCGCTCGCGACGCCGCAGCCGCAGATGCCGCGCTGGGCGCTCGCCGTCATCGCCGGGCTCGCGGCCGCCGTGCTCGCGCTCGCGGTCGCGTGGTGGCAAAGCACACGAGCGCCGGCCGAGACTCCGACCGCCGCGCCGACGATCGAGCGCCGGGTCGAGCTGCCGCAGACGGCGGCTGCGAGCTCGGCCGGCGTGCAGGCTGCCCCGGCTCGTCCGGCCGCCGCGTCCGAGCCTCGGCCGGCGACGGATCGCTCGTCCGCCTTGGAGGCGCCGTCGTCGACGCCGCTTTCGCTCGAGCGCGCCGCCGCCGCGAGCGTGGCCGCCGTCGACGCAGCCGAACGGCCGGCCGGCACGGTCGACGTCGCGGCGCCGGCGCCTGCGTTGTCGCCGCTCGATCCGACCGCTGTGGAGACGCTGCCGAGCGCCGCGGCGCTCGCCGCCGAAGGCGTCGCCTTGCCGCCGTTGCGCCTCGAGCTCCACGCGTACAGCACGGAGCATCGCGACCGGTTCGTGTTCATCAACGGCCGCAAGTACGTCGAGGGCGAGCGGCTCGTGGAAGGGCCGCAGCTTCAGGTAATCGAGCCGAGGGGCGCCGTGCTGACGCACGCCGGGCGCCGCTTCCTGCTCGTCCAGGAGTGACTTCGCGCGCCGCGACGATCGACTGCAACACGCGAACGCGCGCTTTGTAGCCAAGCCCGGAGTGCGTGTCTATCATCGGGCCTCGGCAGCGCGCCCGGGTGAGAGAATGACTTACTGCGTCGGAATCGAGGTCAACGAAGGGCTGATCTTCGCGGCGGACACGCGCACGAGCGGCTCGTTCGACGACGTGCGCGTGCACCGCAAGATGCACGTGTTCGAATATCCCGGCGAGCGCGTGCTCGTGATCGTGTCCGCCGGGAACCTCGCGACGACGCAGCTCGCGGTCTCGCGTCTCAAGCGCGACGTCGACGATCCGCACGCCGCGAAAAGCCTGCGCACGTTCACGCATCTCGTGGACGTGGCCGAATACGTCGGCGAGACGCTCGTCTCGAGCCAGGCCAAAGCGGCCGAGGGCTCCGGGCCGAACGGCGTCAACGTGCAGTCGACGCTGATTCTCGGCGGGCAGATCGCCGGCGAGCGGCCCGGGCTTTATCTGATCTATCCGCTCGGCAACTGCATCTCGTGCTCGCCCGAAACGCCGTATCTGCAGATCGGCGAGTCGAAGTACGGCAAGCCGATCTTGGACCGCATCGTGCGGCCCACGACGAGCATGGAGGACGCGGCGCGTTGCGCGCTCGTCTCGCTCGACTCGACGATCCGCTCGAATCTCTCCGTCGGCATGCCGATCGACATGGTGCTGCTCCGCGCCGGCGACCTGCGCGTGACGCAGCAGATGCGGTTCGAGAGCGACACGCCGCTCTACGCCGAGATCCACGACACCTGGTCGCGCAAGCTCGAGGCCGCGATCCACAGCTTGCCGCGCTTCCCTTGGGAGGCGCCGCAAGCCCCGGAGCCGAGCGTCACGCTGGCGGTGCCGCCGCGGCGCGCCGCTCGCCTCGATCCCGCCGAGCCGCAGGCGGAGCAGCAGCAGCAATAGCGTCGCCGCTCACGCGTCGAAATAGCCGCGAGCGATCGTCGTGTCGAGCGCGCCGAGCCCGAGCTGGATGTCGTCCACGAACTGCGCGGCGTTGCCGGCCGCGAGCGCGGCCGGATCGGCGTTGCGCACGAGCCCGAGCAGCCGGTTCACTCGACGTTCCACGCCGGGCCGCGCAGGCATCGCCGACAGCACGCGCTGCGTGCGCACGAGGCAGAAATGCACGCTGCGCGGGAAGTCGTAGCTTTGCAGCAGGAACTTGAGCGCCAGCTCGGCGGAGAGGCGCTGGCGCACCTGTCGCCGATAGGTTTGATACGCCGCGAGCGAGGAGAGCACGGCCATCCATTGCAGCGCGCGGAACGCCTCGCGGTCCTCCTCGTCGCGCGGCGCCACGAGGCCCGACGCGCCGGCGTCGATGATGCGCGTCGTCATGTCGGCCTGCTCGATGGCCGTGCCGAGCTGCATGAACTGAAAGCCGATGTCGCGCGCGACGTTCGCGCCGAGCAAGCCCGACACCTTGAGGCAGCCGTCGACGATCCGATTCAGAAAGTCCACGCGGTAGCGGCGCACGATGTGCCGGTCGCCGTCTTCTTCGATGTAGAGGTGCAGATCCGTGACGGTCTCCCAGACCTGCGGCGGCAGGCTGTCGCGGATACTGCGCAGGATCTCGCGCGCGCTCTCGATGCTGCGGCGGAGCGACGACGGGTTCGAGTCGTCGAGCAGCAGGAAGCGCATGACGTCCACGTCGCTCGGACGCTCGCCGGCGTCGGGGTGGCGCTCCGCGAAGATCGCGCCGGCGCCGACGGTGTCGATCAGCGGCCGCCAGACGAAGCACACGGACCGCGGCAGGTCGAGCTGCAACTGACTGCCGACGCCGACGAGCCGGGCCGTGTTTTCGGCCCGGCGCAGGTACCGGGCGAACCAATATAGGTTTTCCGCGACGCGGGACAGCATCAGGCCGCGTCCTCGAGGTCCACGACCCACGTGTCCTTCGCGCCGCCGCCTTGCGAGGAGTTCACGACGAGCGAGCCGCGCCGCATCGCGACGCGCGTCAAGCCCCCCGTGGTGACGTAAACGTCGTGCCCCGACAAGATGAACGGCCGCAGGTCCACGTGCCGCGGCGAAGGCCCGCGCGCCGTGACGATCGGCGTCGTCGACAGCGACAGTGTCGGCTGCGCCATGTAGTTGCGCGGATCGGCTTGAACGAGCCTCTTGAACTTCTCGCGCTCGCGCTTCGTGGATCGCGGCCCGATCAGCATGCCGTAGCCGCCCGACTCGTTCGCGGGCTTCACGACGAGCTCGTCGATGTGCTCGAGCACGTAGCGGCGCTCGCGCTCGTCGTAGCAGAGGTAGCTCGGCACGTTCGGCAGCAGCGGCTCTTCGCCCAAGTAGTAGCGAATCATCTTCGGCACGTACGCGAACACGACCTTGTCGTCCGCGACGCCCGCGCCCGGCGCGTTCGCGAGCGCGACCTTGCCGGTGCGCCAGCTGCGCATGAGCCCCGGCACGCCGAGCACGGAGTCCGGCCTAAAAACCTCGGGGTCGAGATAGAGGTCGTCGACGCGCCGATAGATCACGTCGACGCGCTGCGGGCCGTCGATCGTGCGCATGTAAGTGCAGTCGTCGGCGCCGACGAAGAGGTCGCTGCCCTCGACGAGCTCGATGCCCATCGCGCGCGCGAGATACGCGTGCTCGAAGTAGGCGCTGTTGAAGACGCCGGGCGTCAACAAGACGATGACGGGCGCGTCGCCCGAGCGCGGCGAGATCGCCGCGAGCGTCTCGTAGAGCTGCGCCGGATACTCGTCGACGGGCAGGATCGAGCACGTCTCGAAAAGCTCCGGGAACACGCGCTTCGCGACCATGCGGTTCTCGAGCATGTACGAGACGCCGCTCGGGATGCGCAGGTTGTCCTCGAGCGCGTAGAGGATGCCGTCCGCGTCGCGGACGAGATCGGAGCCGCAGACGTGCGCCCAGATGCCGAGCGGCGGCTTCACTCCGACGCACTGCGGGCGAAAGTTCACGGAGTTCTCGAGCAGCATGCGCGGGAACACGCCGTCCGCGACGATGCGCTGCTCGGCGTAGACGTCGGCGATGAAGAGATTCAGCGCGCGGATCCGCTGCTTCAGACCCGCGGCCGTGCGCTCCCACTCGTGGCGCGCAAGCACGCGCGGGATAAGATCGAACGGCAGCGGCCGGTCGACGTTGCGGCCGTCGGAATAGACCGTGAACGTGATGCCGGCCACGCGCGCGACGGCGTCGGCGGCCACCTGCCGCGCCGCGACGTCGCGGTCGGACAGCGCGCGCAGGTACTCCACGAGCCGGCCGGCGGCCGGCCGCGGCTCGCCGTTCGCGTGGATCAGCTCGTCGAAGGCGGAGCTGCGGTACTTCGTCCAGTCCATTCCCCTGCCACCTTGTCGAGCCGCGGGCCGTAGTGCCGCGACCGGTCGAGCCCGACTGCTACGTCCTGCTGCGTGATGAGCTCTACGGGCACCGGCTCCACGTGCCAGATGTCGCGGCAATACTCGCGGATCGTGCGATCCGACGAGAACTTGCCGCTTCGGGCCGTGTTCAGCACCGACATGCGCGCCCACGCCGCGCGATCCCCGAACGCCCGCGCCACGCGGCGCTGACACTCGGCGTACGCCGTGAAGTCGGCGAGCACGAAGTACGGATCGTGCTCGAGCAGGTTCTCGACGAGCGGCGCGAAGAGCTCGGAATCGCCGCGCGAGAAGAAGCCGCTGCGCAGCACGTCGATGACGGCCTTGAGCTCCGCGTCGCGCTCGTAATGGTCGCGCGGGCGGTAACCGCGGCGGCGGAGCGCGTCGAGCTCCTCGGCCGCCGCGCCGAACAGGAAGAAGTTCTCGCCGCCGACCTCCTCGCGCAGCTCGACGTTCGCGCCGTCGAGCGTGCCGATCGTCAGCGCGCCGTTCATCGCGAACTTCATGTTGCCGGTGCCGGAGGCTTCTTTCCCGGCCGTCGAGATCTGCTCGGAGAGATCCGCTGCGGGATAGATGCGCATGCTGCTCGTCACGTTGAAGTTCGGCACGAACACGACGCGCAGCAGGTCGCGCGCGCCGGGATCGCGGTTCACGACGGCGGCCACGCTCGTGATGAGCTTGATGATGAGCTTCGCCATGCGATAGCCGGGCGCCGCCTTGCCGGCGAAGACGAACGTGCGCGCCACCCCGTCGAACGTGCCGTTCTTGACGCGCAGGTACTGCGCGATCACGTGCAGCACGTTCAGGTGCTGGCGCTTGTACTCGTGAATGCGCTTCACCTGCACATCGAACAGCGTGTCGGCGTCGAGCGGCGCGTCGGCGTGACGCGCCATGGCGTTCGCGAGCTCCTCCTTGTTCGCGCGCTTGATGGCGCGCCAGCGGTCGAGGAACGCAGGATCGCCGGCGAGCGGCTCGAGCGCGCGCAGCGAGTCCAAGTTTCGCGCCCAACCGCGGCCGACCGTTTCGTCGAGCAGCTTCGCGAGGCGCGGATTCGCGAGCAGAAGCCAGCGGCGCGGCGTCACGCCGTTCGTCTTGTTCGAGAACCGCTCGGGCGACATGGCGTGGAACTCGTGCAGCACGTGGCGCTTCAGGAGCTCCGTGTGCAGCGAGGCCACGCCGTTCACGGCGTGGCTCCCGACGGCGGCCAGGTGCGCCATGCGGACGTAGCGCTCGCCGTGCTCGTCGATCAGCGACAGCGCCGCGACGCGCGCCTCGTCGCCGAAGTACTTCAGACGCACCGAGTCCAGGAAACGCGCGTTGATCTCGTAGACGATCTCGAGGTGGCGCGGCAGCGTGCGCGCGAACAGGCTCACGGGCCAGTGCTCGAGCGCCTCGGGCAGCAGCGTGTGATTCGTGTAGGCGAACGTGCGCTGCGTGATCCGCCAGGCGTCCTCCCACGGCATCACGTGCTCGTCGACGAGGATGCGCATGAGCTCCGCGACGGCCACGGCCGGATGCGTGTCGTTCAGCTGCACGGCGAACTTCTCGTGGAAGCGCTCGGGCGGGATCTGCTGCACGCGCAGCACGCGGAACATGTCCTGCAGCGAGCACGACACGAAGAAGTACTGCTGCTCGAGCCGAAGCTGCTTGCCGCGAAGCTGCTCGTCGTTCGGGTAGAGCACCTTGCTCAGGTTCTCGGAGATCACCTTCTGGATCACGGCGCCGTAGTAGTCGCCGCGATTGAAGACGGCGAAGTCGAAAGACTCCGGCGCGTCGGCGCGCCAGAGCCTCAGCGTGTTCGCGGTGTTGTTGCGGTAGCCCAGGATCGGCGTGTCGTACGGCACGCCTTTGACGGTCGTCTCGGGCTGCCAGCGCACGCGCAGCCTCCCGCGGTCGTCGACGTAGCGTTCAGTGCGGCCGCCGAGCTTCACCTCGACGGCCCACTCCGGCCGCGCGATCTCCCACGGATTGCCGAACGTGAGCCACTTGTCCGTCCTCTCCACCTGCCAGCCGTCGACGATCTCTTGATCGAAGATGCCGAACTCGTAGCGGATGCCGTAGGCGAGCGTCGGAATCTCGAGCGTGGCCAGCGAATCGACGAAGCAGGCTGCGAGTCGCCCGAGGCCGCCGTTGCCGAGCCCGGGCTCGGGCTCCTGCGTGAGAAGCGCGTCGAAGTCGAGGCCGAGGGACTCGATCGCGGCCTTCACCTCGCCGTAGATGCCGAGGTTCACGAGGTTGTTGCCGAGATGCGGACCGAGCAGATACTCGGCCGACAGGTACGCAACGGTGCGCGCGCGCGACGTCGTGTAGGCCGCCGCCGTGCTGACCCAGCGGTGCAGCATGAGGTCGCGCACCGTGTACGCGAGCGCGAGGTAGTAGTCCGTCTCGGTCGCGAGCTGCGGGAACTTACCCTGGACGTAGAACAGCTTGTCGAGGAACGCCCGCTTGACGGTGTCCCGATCGATGCCGCCTGGCGCGCCGTTCGCAGAGCGCGCCGAGGCGGCCGCCGTTGGCTGACTCACGGTGGCGCACTCCTCCCACCCCTCGAGCGCGCCCCGCGCGCCGGGTGCGTTGTTGCTTATTTCTTGGCGGCCGCTCCGTTCTTGCCGCGCACCTTCTTTTTCGCGGAAACCTTGGGCGCCGTAGCCGCCATCGCTGCCATCTCGCGTTCCGCTTCGAGCCAGTCGTGGAGCTCGAAGCCAGGCGCGAAGCCGCGGCGCTCGGCCTTGTAGTACGCGCATTCGGCGACGCGCGCGGTGATGTCGGGGGCCATCGACTCGAATGTCGAGGAAATCGCCATCGAAGCATGTCTCCTTCGTGATCGTTCTTGAAGCGCGAGCCGGCGCGACGAGTCGCCGGCGGCGTCGAAAGGCGGGGGAGCAAGAAGCATGCCACGCTATCTGGCGCGTGCTTCGTCGCGCTCGCGCGCGAGAGCGCGCTGCCCATGCGCGATCAGCGTGCAGGCTCGAGAGCGGCGCGCTCCATTTCGGGGCACGCGCGGCGCGCCGACGGCGCGCGGGCGCTTAGCCCGCCTCGGCGAGCGGGGCGATCAACGTCTCGTCGTCGTTCTTCGGGTCGTTGACGCCGAAGCCGACGGCATGAACGGCGAGCTGCGGCGGCCGCGCCGCGAGCTCGAGGGCGTCGTCGACGCTGCTCTTCGGATCGAGCCAGAGCGCGTGCGCGTGGCGCGGGATCAGGAGCGGCATCCGGTCGTGGATCGGCGCGAGCTCGAGCGTTGCGTCGACGGTGACGATGACGCAGGTCTCGAGCTTCTCCCCCTCCGGCGTGCGCCAGCGCTCCCAGAGTCCCGCGAGCGCGAACAAAGGCTCGCTCGCAGGCCTCACGAAGTGCGGACGCTTGCGGCCGCCGCGCGGCTCGCTCCACTCGTAGAAGCCGCTCGCCGGAATCAGGCAGCGCCGCCGCTGCCATGCCTCGCGATACGCGGGTTTCGTAGCGACGCTCTCGAGCCGCGCGTTGACGAGCCGCCGGCCGATCGTAGCGTCCTTCGCCCAGAACGGAATCAGGCCCCACTTCAGCGAGTCGACTCGCCGCCGGCCCTCGTGCTCGCGCACGACGGCGACGGCCTGGCCCGGCGTCAGGTTATAGCGCGGCTCGAGCGGGGCCGCGACGGGCTCCGTGAGGCTGAAGTACTCCTCGAGCACCTCGGGCGTGACGAACAACCCGAAGCGCCCGCACACGTCACGCCCTGACGCCGATGCCGCGGTTCAGCATGAACAGCACGGCGGCGAACAATCCGAGCGCAAAGGCGACCATGATCGCGTAGGCCACGCCGACGGAGATGTCGGCCGAGCCCAACATGCCGTAGCGGAACGCGTTGACCATGTAGAGGATCGGGTTCAAGAGCGCCACCTTCTGCCAGAACGGCGGCAGCAACGAGATCGAGAAGAACACGCCGCCCAAGTACGTGAGCGGCGTCAGCACGAACGTCGGGATGATCGAGATGTCGTCGAAGCTCTTCGCGAAGATCGCGTTGAAGAGGCCCGCGATCGAGAACACGACGGCCGTCAGCACGATCGTCGTGAACGTGATCAGCGGGTGCGCCACGTCCAAATCGGTGAAGAACAGCGCCACGACGACGACGAGCGCCGCCACGAGCAGGCCGCGCACGACGCCGCCGACCACGAAGCCGAGCACGATCGTCGTGTGCGCGAGCGGCGCCACGAGCATCTCCTCGAGGTGCAGCATCAGCTTGCTCGAGAAGAACGACGAGACGACGTTCGCGAACGAGTTCGTGATGACGGCCATCATGATCAGGCCCGGCGCGATGAACGTCATGTACGGCACGCCGTCCATCTCGCCGATGCGCCGGCCGACGAGACTGCCGAAGATGATGAAATAGAGCGTCATCGTGATCGCGGGCGGCACGATCGTCTGCACCCAGATGCGGACGACGCGCCGCGACTCCTTGCGCACGATCGTCCAGAAGCCGACGAGGTTCACGCGCCACAGATTCAAGCCCGACGCCTCGGGCCGCTCGATTGCGAGCTCGTTCATGCCGACTTCCTTTCCTGCTTGTCCACGAGGCGGATGAAGAGCTCCTCGAGCCGATTCGTCTTCGTGCGCATGCTCGCAACGTGCAAGTTCTGCGCCGAGAGCTGCGCGAAGACGCCGTTCAGGCCCTGGCCCTTCGCCACCTCGACCTCGATCTCGCGCTCGTTGCGGAGCCGCGCCGTGTAGCCGTCGAGCGCGGGGGCCTCGTCGAGCCGCTCGCGCAGGCTCAGCACGAACACCTCGAGCTGCAGCTTGTCGATGACGTTCGACATCGCGTCGTTCTCGATGATGCGCCCTTCGTCGATGATCGCGACGTTGCGGCAGAGGCTTTCGGCCTCCTCGAGGTAGTGCGTCGTCAAAATGATCGTGGTGCCCTTCGCGTTGATCTCGCGCATGAAGTCCCACATCGAGCGGCGGATCTCGATGTCGACGCCGGCCGTCGGCTCGTCGAGGATCAGGAGGCGCGGCTCGTGGACGAGCGCGCGCGCGATCATGAGCCGGCGCTTCATGCCGCCAGAGAGCTGACGCGCGATACCGGTCCGCTTGTCCCAGAGATGCAGCGCCTTGAGATATTTCTCGGCGCGCGCCGCGGCGACGTGCTTCGGCACGCCGTAATAGCCGGCCTGGTTGATCAGCGTGTGGTCGTTGCGCTCGAACATGTTGAGATTGATTTCTTGCGGCACCACGCCGATGCAGGCTTTAGCGGCCTCGCGCTCGCGCTCGATGTCGTGGCCGAACACCGTGATGGAGCCGCTCGTTTTCCGGATCAGCGACGTGACGATGCCGATCGCCGTCGTCTTGCCGGCGCCGTTCGGCCCGAGCAGCGCGAAGAAATCGCCCTCGCGCACCGTGAGATCGATGCCCTTGAGCGCCTCGACACCGTTGCCGTAGACCTTGCGCAGGTCCTTGATGACTAGTGCGTCCATGGAATTCCAGCGCGGAGCCCGCGCTCCGAGGGCGGCTATTGTAAGGGCCTCGCGGCGCGCGTCTGCAAACGCCGGCAAGACGCGTGCCGCAAACCGGGTAGCGGCGCAGCGACGGTCCGCGTGCCGCGCGCTAACCGCGCCGCGACGCCGGCCATGTGCGGCGCGCCAAGGCGCGGCGCGAAGCAGGCATGTGCGGCGCGCGAGGCGCATGCACCAGCCGCGCCTTCGGGCAGCGATGCGGGATCAGGCGGTCGCTTGCGGCGGCCGCCGCTGCGGCCACGCGACGGAGATGCGCGGCTGCAGCGCCATCAGCGTCAGCTGACGCCGCAGCTCGGGCCGCGTCGCGGTGATGAGCCCGCGCCAAAACCAGTCCTGCTCTCGATAAGCGCACTCGAGGACGCCCGGAGCGCATGCGAGCTGCTGCAAGCCGCCGAGCGCGGCCCCGCGAAGCCGCTCGATATCGGCGGAATCGAGTCCGAACAGGAGCCGCGCTTGGTAGGCGCTCGCGCGGCTCGATTGTCGCGCCGCGAACAAGATCGAGAAACACAAATCGTGCTCGGCCTCGTCGAGCTCGTAGCCGTCGGGCCGAGCCGGCCGGGCGGACGCTCCGAGCTGAAGCTGGAACAGCGCCCGCGGGAACGCCGCGACGCCCTCGAGGAGCGGCGGGCCGGCGGCCGCGAGCGCGGGTTGCGCCGACGGCGGCAGACCGAGGCACGGGCGCCGCTGACGAGCTCGGGATTGGAGCAGTCCGAGGAAGGCGCGGTTGAGCTCGTGAACCTGGTGGAGTTGGTCTAAGGCGCCCGGCTGCAGCATAGCGGTACGACCTCTTTTCGGGGTGTATGTGCCATATATGGGCGTAAATGTCCACTAATGGCTTTTGTAGGATAAAGTCCTCTTTGTGGTCGAATCGTGAGGAAAGGGGAACATGAGGGCGACCGACGACCGTTATCGGGGTGAGCAGGCGAAATTCGAGCTGGCGATCCGGATGATTCGGCACGAGGCACGGACCGGGACGATCCGGTATCTGACGGGTCTCAACGACGACCGGATCCGCAAGCTCTACACGAGCTACTTCAAGTTCGGCGACGAGCCGGTCCGGCGGCAGCGCGGCCGGTCGCCGACGAGAATCGCGCCGCTCGTGCGGACACCGCAGCGGGCGCTCGAATCGGGCGTGTTCGCGAACTTGCTGCTGGCGAACGGACTATTGTCCGTCGACCAGCAGCAGCCGGGCCCGCCGCTCAAGCACAACGTCGACTTGGGCCACCGGTTCTGCGAGTGCTACGAGACGTTCAACGTGCTCGTGCCGCGCAGCTCGTTGTCGTTCGAGTGGGGCTGGAACCTGTTCGTGAGCATGCGCCGCGGCGACGAGCTCGGCATCGCGCGCTGCGACGCGTGCTCGATCTGTTACCTCTTCGACGTTCTGTCGCTGCCGCGCTCCGCGTGCCCCGCGTGTCTCCTGTTCGAGCAGCGCGGGCACGTCGAGCCGCTCGCCGCGGCCGGGTAGCATGGCGGCATGTGCCTCATCGTCGTCGCGCTCGGCGCCACGCCGCGCTATCCGCTGATCGTCGCGGCGAATCGCGACGAGCAGCACGCGCGGCCGACGGCGAGCGCCGCCTGGTGGACGGAGCCGCCGAACGTCTTCGGCGGCCGCGATCTGCTCGCGGGCGGCACATGGCTCGCCGTCGATCGTAGGGGCCGGTTCGCGGCCGTCACGAACGTGCGCGATGCCGCGCGCCCGACGGGGCCGCGCTCGCGCGGCGCGCTCGTCACCGACTTCCTCGCGGGCGAAGACTCCGCGGAGCGCTACGCGGCGCGCGCCGCGCGCGACGGAGACGAGTTCGGCCCGTTCAATCTGCTCGTCTACGACGGCCGCGAGCTGCACTTCGCGAGCAATCGCGCCGCGGCGGCGGCGCTCGGCGCCGCGCTGCACGCCTTCAGCAACGGGCCGGCCGGAACGGAATGGCCGAAGACCTCGAGCGCGCGGACCGGCGTCGCGCGGTTGCTCGAGGCGCCGCCCCACGACGGGCCCCTCATCGAATCGCTATTCGCGCTGCTCGCCGAGCGCGACGAGTCGGCCCCGGCCGAGCGGCAATACCAGCACGCGCACTTCGTCGTGAACCCTCGGTACGGCACGCGCTGCTCGACGGTGGTGCTCGTCGACGACGGAGGCCGGCTCACGTTCGTCGAGCGCTCGTTCGACTCGACGGGCGAGCGCGTCGGCGAAGTGCGCGAGACGTTCGAGCTCGCGCGCTAGGCTTCCTTCGGCAGCGCGGCGAGCCACGCGCCGATCGCGCTCACTTCCTCGAGACAGACCGAGTGGGCCATTGGATAGACGTGCCACTCGACGGCGTAGCCCTGCGCCTCGAGCGCGCGCCGCGAAGACTCCGCGAGCTTGAGCGGCAAGACGCCGTCGGCCGTGCCGTGCGCCATGAAGATCGGCACGCGCGCGTTGGCGGCGTGCCGCTCGGCCTCGAGCGTCGAGGCGAGCGGCAGGTACGTCGAGAGCGCCAGCACGCCGGCGAGCGGCCGCGGCTCGCGGAGCGCCGTGTGCAGCGCGATGGCGCCTCCCTGCGAGAACCCCGCGAGCACGACGCGCTGCGACGGCATGCCGCGCTCGAGCTCGCGATCGATGAGCGCCGTGACGGCCGCCGCGCTCGCGCGGATGCCGGCCGAGTCTTCCTGCGCGCCGCGGTCGAAGCTCACGATGTCGTACCACGCGCGCATCGGCATTGCGCCGTTGATCGTGACGGGGCGCATGGGCGCGTGCGGGAAGACGAAGCGCACGGGAAACCTAAGCCCGAGCTCCGGCACGATCGGCTCGAAGTCGTGGCCGTCGGCGCCCAGGCCGTGCAGCCAGAGGATCGCGAGCTCCGGGGCCTCGCCGGTCGTTATTTCGATGGACTCGAGCACGTTTCGCCTCTTGCGGATTTGCGCATACGGCCTATTATATGCGCAACTTTATTCAGGCCTCTTTCCCCATGCCGAGCGCTACCCTCGAGCAAAACGAGCGGCGTCGGGCCATTGCCCGTCTCCTCGCAGAGCACGTGGTGAACCGACAAGCGGAGCTCGTGGAGCTGTTGCGCGCGGAAGGGTACCTCGCGACGCAGTCGAGTGTCAGCCGCGATCTGCGAGATCTCGGAGCGACGAAGCTCCGCAACGGCTACGCGCTGCCGAAGCGCGCGGACGGCGCTGACGAGGACGACGAAGCGCTGCAGGTCGTCACCGAGTTCGTGCGCGACATCCGCTCGGCCGGACCGAATCTGCTGGTCGTCATGACGGCCGTCGGCGCGGCGCAGCGCGTCGCGGTCATGCTCGACCGGAGCGGCTGGCCCGAGATCGTCGGCACCGTGTCCGGCGACGACACGATTTTCGTGGCGACGCTCGGCGCGGCCGAGCAACGCCGGTTGAAAAGCCGCTTGCGGCAACACTTGAAGAAGGCACGGACATGACCTCGGCTACGAATCCGATCGTTCTCGCGTTCTCGGGCGGCCTCGACACGTCGTTCTGCGTGCCGTGGCTCAAGGAAACGTACGGCCGCCCCGTCGTCACGGTGACGGTGAACTGCGGCGGCATCGACGCGGCTGCCGCGCGCGCGCTCGACGAGCGGGCGCGCGCGCTAGGCGCGGCCGACCATCGCTTGATCGAGGCGCGGCCGGAGTTCTTCGACGGCGTCATCAAGTACCTGATCATGGGCAACGTGCGCCGCGGCAACCTGTATCCGCTCTGCGTCGGCGCCGAGCGCGGCCTGCAGGCGAAGTACTTGGCCAAGCTCGCGAAAGAGCTCGGCTCCGACACGGTCGCGCACGGCTGCACGGCGGCAGGCAACGACCAGGTGCGCTTCGAGATCGTGCTGAAGGCCGTCGCGCCGGAGCTCGGCATCTTGGCGCCCGTCCGCGATCACGCGTGGCAGCGCCCGGCGCAGGTGAAGTTCCTCGAGGAGCGGAAGATGCCCGTGCCGACGCGCGGCTCGGCGTACTCGACGAATCGCGGGCTCTGGGGCGTCACGATCGGCGGCACCGAGACGCTCGACTCGAAGGGCAGCATCCCGGAGTCCGCGTGGGTGCTCTCGGCCGGCGCGCTCGACAAGCCGCAGCCGTTTCAGGAGATCGAGCTCGAGCTCGCGCAGGGCGTGCCCGTGGGGCTCGATGGCGAGCGGCTCGATCCCGTGGCCTTGATCGAGAAAGTCGAGGAGCTCGGCGCGCGCTTCGGCATCGGCCGCGGCATCCACTTGGGCGACACGATCATCGGCACGAAAGGCCGAGTCGCGTTCGAAGCGCCGGCCGCCGAAATTTTGATCGCGGCGCACCGCGAGCTCGAGAAGCTGACGCTGCTCGCGTCGCAAACGCAGGTGAAGGAGCTCGTGAGCGGGATCTACGGCCAGCTGATCCACGAGGGCAAGCAGCTCGACCCGGCGTGTCGCGACATCGAGGCGTTGCTCGAGTCGTCGCAGGCGCGCGTGACGGGCAAGGTGCGCGTGCAGCTTCGCCCCGGCAGCCTGTTCGTGCAGGGCGTCACGTCGCCGCATTCGTTGATGGCCGTGAGCCGGGGCAAGTACGGCGAGGCCGCCGGCGAATGGACGCCGGCCGACGCGTATGGATTTTCGAAGATCATGGCGTTGCCCGGCATGTTCCACACGCGCGCCGGAGGGCAGTGAGATGCGCCCCGTTCTCGTCGACAAAATCGCCTCGGTCGCGATCCGGGCGGATCTCGGCCAAGAGATCCGCGTGAGCCCCGACATCCCCTGCGAGGAGGGCGTGCTGATTGCCGTCGAGGTGCTGAACAACAAGTCGCGCTACAACACGATCGAGCTCACGAGCGGCCGCATGGCCGAGGTCAAAAAGGGCGACGTCGTCGTCGGCGCGCTCGGCCATCGCAAGGCGCTGTTCGGCTATTCGGGGCATCTGCCCACGGCGCTGAAGCCGGGCGACGTCGTGCAGCTCCTGAACTTGGGCGGCGTGATCGGCATCTGCGACTCGATCAACCCGTCGCACGGCGAGCCGTTCAACTGCAAGGTGCTGGGCTGCGTGCTCGACTTTCCGTATCTCGGCCAGCGCGTCGGCGTGCCGGCGCGCGTCGCGACGGAGCCGCTGAAGCTCGACGTGCCGCTCGACACGCACGGCGTGCCCGTCGTCGCGATCGCGGGCACGTGCATGAACTCCGGCAAGACGGCGGCCGCGTGCGCGATCGTGAGCCGCTTCCGCCACAACGGCCTCGTCGTCGACGCGTTCAAATCGACGGGCGTCGCGCTGCGGCGCGACATATTGGCGATGGAGGATTCCGGCGCGCGCCACGTCGCGATGTTCTCGGACTTCGGCATCTGCGCGACGACGTCGAAGAACGCTCCTGCGCTGACGCGCGGCCTCTTGAACGAGCTGTCGGACCAGAAGCCCGACGCGATCGTCTTCGAGCTCGGCGACGGGCTACTCGGCGCGTACGGCGTGGAGGCGATCCTGCGCGACCGAGAGATCGTGAGCCGGATCACGGCCATGGTGCTCTGCGCGAACGACCCCGTCGGCGCGTGGGGCGGCGCGAAGCTGCTGCGCGAGGAGTTCGGCATCGAGCCGACGGTCATCTCGGGGCCGGCCACGGACAATCAGGTCGGCATCGACATCATCAAAGAACGCTCGAACGTCGCGGCGCTGAACGCGATGACGAGCGCGGCCGAGCTCGGCGATCTGCTGCAGACGAGCATCGGTTTGGGATCCCGCATCGCGAAGCCCGCCGCATGAACGCCGCGGCGCCCATTCCGACGATCGTGCTCGGCGGCTCGGGGTACGTGGCCGGCGAGTTCCTGCGGCTGCTCGCCGCGCACCCGCATCTCGCGCTCGGCGGCGTCGTCTCGACGAGCCAGCCCGGCGAGGCCGTGGCGAACGCGTTCCCGCACCTCAAGCCGGCGTATCCCGCCACGCGGTTCGTCTCGCTCGACGCCGTCGTCGAGCGGCTCGGCACGGCGCCGCGCTGGCTCGTGCTGTCCGCCGCGCCGCACGGCGCCTCGGCGCGCCTCGTCGATCGGCTGCTGACGGCCGGCGAGGCCGCCGGCGTCGAGCTCGTCGTCGTCGACGCGTCGGCCGATTTCCGCTTCGCCGATCCGGCGGCGTATGCGGCCGTCTATGGGCACGCGCACGAGGCGCCGGCGCGCCTCGAAGAGTTCACGTGCGCCGTGCCTGAGCACCTCGAGCGCATCGAGACGCCGCACGCGGCGCATCCCGGCTGCTTCGCGACGACGATGCTGCTCGGGCTGGTGCCGCTCGCGGCGCTCGGCCTCGCGGACGAGTTCTACGTGAGCGCCGTCACGGGCAGCACGGGCGCCGGGCGCACGCCGCGCGACACGACGCATCATCCGCTCCGGCACAGCAATCTGTTCGCGTACCAGGCTTTGAAGCACCGCCACGCGCCCGAGGTGCGCGCGTTGACCTTGGCGGCGACGGGGCGCGACGTGGCGCTCAAGTTCGTGCCGCACTCGGGCCCGTACTCGCGCGGCATTCACGCCACGATCTTCCTCGAGGCGAAGGAGCGCCTGACGGCGGCGCAGGTCAACGACGCGCTGCGCGAGTATTACCGCGGCGCGACGTTCGTGCGCGTCGAGGACGAGCCGCCGAAATTGAAGGACATCGCCGCGACGAACTACGCCGCGCTCCACGCCGCCGTCGACGGCGATACGATCGTCGTCTGCTCGGTGAGCGACAACCTGCTGAAGGGCGCCGCCGGCGGCAGCTTGCAGTGGGCCAATCGGCTCCTCGGATTTCCCGAATCGACAGGATTGACCGCGCCCGCGGCAGGATGGCTCGGATGAGCGTAGCGACACACGAGATTGCGCACGTCGGCGCGCACCTGAACGAGGTTTATCCGATGTTGCCGTTCACGCCGGTGCGCGGGCACGGCGTGTACCTCGAGGACGCGGCCGGCCGCCGCATTCTCGATCTCTATGGCGGCCACGCCGTCGCGGCGCTCGGCTACGGCCATCCCGAGCTCTCCGACGCGCTCGCGCGTGCGAGCCGCGACCTCGTGTTTCAGACGAATGCGCTGCCGCTCAAGATCCGCGACGAGGCCGCCGAGAAGCTCGCGGCGTTCGGGCCGGCAGGCTTGGGGCGCGTGTTTTTCGTCAACAGCGGCGCCGAGGCGAACGAGAACGCGCTGCGGCTCGCGCTCAAGACGACGGGCCGCAGCAAGGTCGTCGCCATGGAGCACAGCTTCCACGGCCGGACCGCCGCGGCCGCCGCCGTCACGTACGGCGCCGCGAAGACGTGGTACGGCTTCCCGCGCACGCCGTTCGACGTCGAGTTCGTGCCGCGCAACGATGCGGCCGCGCTCGCGCGCGCCGTCGACTCGAGCACGGCGGCCGTCATCGTCGAGCCCGTGCAGGGGCTCGCCGGCGCGTTCGACTTCTCGCGCGAGTTCCTGCACGCGATCCGCGCGGCCTGCGACCGCGCGGGCGCGCTGATGATCATCGACGAGGTGCAGACGGGCATGGGCCGGCTCGGCGCGCCGTTCGGCGCGCAGCTCTACGGCGTGCGCCCCGATCTCTTGACCGTCGCGAAGGGCTTGGGCGGCGGCTTCCCGTGCGGCGCCGTGCTCATGCCGCACGCGATCGCGCGCGAGCTCAAAGCCGGCGCGCTCGGCACGACGTTCGGCGGCGGCCCCGTCGCGTGCGCGGCGATCAAGACCGTCATCGACGTCATCGAGCGCGACGAGCTGTGCCGGAACGTGCGCGCCGTCAGCGACGCGGTCCGCGCCTCGTGCCGCGTAGGGCCCGTGGAGGCCATTCAAGGGCGCGGCTTCCTGCTCGGCCTGAAGACGCGTCCGAAGGCCGCGGCCGTCCGCGACGCGCTCTTGAAGCGCGACATTCTCGTCGGCACGAGCGCCGATCCGCACATGCTGCGGCTCTTGCCGCCATTGATTCTGTCGTCCGAACACGTGCAACGTTTGGCTACGGCCCTGGAGGAATCGACCGATGCGCCGCTTTAACGACCTCGCCGACTTCTCGCGCGAGGAAATCCTGGACCTGATCGCGCTCGCGGCGCGCCTCGACGAAAAGCCCGAGCCGCGCGCGCTCGAAGGCAAGGTGCTCTCGCTGCTGTTCTTGAGCCCGTCGCTGCGCACGCTGTCGTCGTTTCAGGCGGCGATGATCCGGCTCGGCGGCGGGTCGTTCGTGATCTCGCCCGAGATGTCGATCCACGGCCTCGAGTCGCGCTCCGGCATCGTCATGGACGGCGCCGCAGCCGAGCACGTGCGCGAGGCCGTCCCCGTCATCGCGTCGTACGGCGACGCGATGGGCGTGCGCGCGTTCGCCGAGCGGCGCGACATGAGCCACGACATCGCCGACAACGACTTCAAGGCGCTGACGGCGCTGATCGACAAGCCGTGGATCAACATGGAATCGGCGATCGACCACCCGTGCCAAAGCCTCGCCGACTGGAAGACGATGAACGACCTCGGCGTGCCCGAGAACGGCAAATTCGTGATCTCGTGGGCGTACCACCCGAGGGCGCTGCCGCTCGCCGTGACTGCCGCGACGATTCACATGGCCGCGAAGCGCGGCATGAACGTCGTTCACTTGCGGCCGCCCGGGTTCGAGCTGCCGGCCGCGATCCTGGACAAGGCGCGCAAGGCCGCGGCCGAGTCCGGCGGCAGCGTAGCGGAGACGGCGGATCGCCGCGAAGCCATGGAAGGCGCGCACGTCATCTACGCGAAGTCGTACTCTTCGACGCGCCACTACGGCGACAAGCTCGGCGATCAGGCGCTGCGCGAGGAGCTCGTGCATTGGTGCGTCGACGAGCCGTGGTTCGCGAACGCGCGCCCGGATTGCAGGTTCATGCACTGCCTCCCGGTGCGGCGCGGCGTCGAAGTGGCCGACCGCATTCTGGACGGCCCGCGCAGCACCGTCATCCAAGGTGCGCGCAACCGGCTGTACGGCCAAATGGCCGTGCTCTATCGAATGATGAAAGGCTGAACGACCATGACGACGCGACTCAACACGAACGAGCGGGCCATCGTGATCACGGCGCTGCGCCACGCGCTGCCGTACCTTCGCATCTTCAAGAACAAGGTGTTCGTGATCAAAGCCGGCGGCGACGCGTTCGTGTCGACGGAGACGACGCGCGCGCTGCTCGAGCAGGTCGGCATCCTGCATCAAGTCGGCATTCGCGTCGTGCTCGTGCACGGCGGCGGCCCGCAATCGACGGCGCTCGCGAAGCGCTTGGGGCTCGAAACGGAGATGGTCGAAGGCCGGCGTGTCACCGACGCGCGGACGCTCGAAGTGTCGACGATGGTGCTGAACGGCGAGATCAACACGCGCATCGTCGCCGTCTGCCGCGCGCTCGGGATTCCCGCGATCGGCCTGTCCGGTGTCGACGGCGGGCTCATCAAGGCGACGAAGCGGCCGCCCGTCGAGGTCGCGGGCCGGACCGTCGACTACGGGTACGTCGGCGACATCTTGGGGCTCGACACGAGCGTGCTCGTGAAGCAGCTCGACAACGACCTCGTGCCGATCGTGAGCCCGTTGTCGTCCGACGACCAGGGCACGCTGCTCAACATCAACGCCGATACGGTCGCCGCGATGATCGCTTGCGACCTCAAGGCCGAGAAGTTCGTCATGGCCACGGGCGCACCGGGCATTCTCGAGTCGCTCGACGATCCGCGCTCGCTGATCTCGTACGTCGATCGGGCCGGGCTGCGCCGGCTACGCGACGAAGGGAAGATCTCGGGCGGCATGCTGCCGAAGGCCACGGCGATCGAGCGCGCGCTTTCGGGCGGGGTGCCGCGCGTGCACGTGATCTCGTACGCGCAGCCCGACAGCTTGCTGCTCGAGGTGTTCACGAACGAAGGCACGGGCACGCTCGTCGTCAACGACACGAAGGCGTTGCGCCCCGAGGAGCAAACGAGCTAAGCCATGCCGCGGCTCTGGGACAAGGGGCTGCCGCTCGACGAGCGCGTGCTGCGCTTCACGGCCGGCGAAGACCATGCGCTCGACGAGCGGCTCGTGGCCTACGACGCGCGCGCGTCGATCGCGCACGCGCGGATGCTCGAGAAGCAGAGGCTCCTGAGCTCGGCGGACTGCGATGCGATCTGCTCGGGGCTCGAGGCGCTCGCGGCCGCCCACGCGGCAGGCGAGTGGTCGATCGAGCTCGCCGACGAGGACGCGCACTCGGCGCTGGAGCGCCGGCTCACGGAGCGCATCGGCGAGGCCGGCGGCCGTGTGCATCTCGGCCGCTCGCGCAACGACCAGGTGCTCGTCGCGCTGCGGCTCTATCTGCGCGACGCGATCGACGCGCTCGCGAAGGGCGCCGGCGGCGTCGTCGCGGCGCTCGAGCGGATCGCCGCGGAGCAAGGCGCCGTCGCGCTGCCCGGCTACACGCACATGCAGCCGGCCATGCCGAGCTCCGTGGCCCTCTGGGCGCGAGGCTTCGGCGCAGAGATCGCCGACGATCGCGCGGCGCTCGCGCGCGTTCTCGAACGCGCGGATTCGAATCCGCTCGGCTCGGCCGCAGGCTACGGCGTGCCGAACCTGCCGATCGATCGCGAAGCCACGCGTGCCGCGCTCGGCTTCAAGCGCACGCACGAGCCCGTGACGGCCGTGCAGCTCTCGCGCGGCAAGGCCGAGGCCGCGCTCGTGTTCGAGATCGCCGTGCTGCTCGGCGACTTGGGGCGCCTCGCGTCGGATCTGCTGCTCTTCTATACGAGCGAATTCGCGTACGTTTCGCTGCCGGCCGAGATGACGACGGGGTCGTCCATCATGCCGCAGAAGCGCAACCCCGACGTGTTCGAGCTCGTGCGCGGCGCGCAAGCGACGGCGCTCGGCGCGCTGCAGGAGATCATGGCGCTGACGGCAAAGCTGCCGTCGGGCTACCACCGCGACTTGCAGCGCATCAAGGCGCCGCTCTTTCGCAGCATCGATCTCGCGGGCGACGTGCTCGCCATCATGGCGCACGCGCTGCCGAACGTGCGGTTCAAGCCCGAGAGCATCCGGCTGCCGCCGGAGCTTTACGCGGCCGAGCAGGCGAACGAGCTCGTCGTCAAGGAAGGGCTGCCGTTCCGCGAAGCCTACCGGCGCATCGCGGCGCTGTTCACGCAGAAGCGAGAGCCATGACGGCTCGCGCTCGCTTGGGCCTCCTGGCCGCGCTCGCCGCCGCGGTTGCGGGCTGCGGCCAGCAGGGACCGCTCGTGCTGCCCGGCGACGCGCGGCCGATCGAGGGCGTCGATACGCCGCCGCCGGGGCCCGCGCCGAACGACGACGAAGACGAGCGCACGCGTGAGCGCTAGCCCGCTCGTCCTCGTCGACGGCTCGTCGTACCTGTATCGCGCGTTCCACGCGTTGCCGCCGCTGTCGACGGCGGCCGGGCAGCCGACGGGCGCCGTGCTCGGCGTCGTCAACATGCTTTTCAAGCTGCTAGACGAGCTGAAGCCCAAACGCATGGCCGTCGTGTTCGACGCGCCGGGCAAGACGTTCCGTGACGACCTGTACGCCGAGTACAAGGCGAACCGCCCGCCGATGCCCGACGAGTTGCGCGCGCAAGTCGAGCCGCTATTCGAAGCGATCGAGGCCATGGGCATCTGCCTGCTGCGCATCGACGGCGTCGAGGCCGACGACGTGATCGGCACGCTGGCCCGCCAAGCCGCCGCGGCCGGGACACCGACCGTCATCTCGACGGGGGACAAAGACTTGGCGCAGCTCGTCGACGGTCACGTCACGCTGGTCAACACGATGGACAACACGACGCTCGACCGCGCCGGCGTCGAGCAGAAGTTCGGCGTGACCCCGGAGCAAATCACCGACTACCTCGCGCTCGTCGGAGACTCGATCGACAACATTCCGGGCATACCCGGCGTCGGCCCGAAAACGGCCGCGAAGTGGCTGCAGCAGTACGGCGATCTCGCGGCACTGAAAGCAAGAGCCGGGGAGGTGGGCGGCAAGGTCGGCGAGCGGCTTCGCGAGTCGCTCGGCACGCTCGACCTGTCGAAGCAGCTCGCGACGATTCGTTGCGACGTCGAGCTGCCGCTCTCGCTCGATGAGCTCGAGCTTCGCCCGCAAGACACCGAGCGGCTGGCAGCGCTGTTCGAGCGGCTCGAGTTCACGCGCTTGCTGCGTCGTGTGCGCGGCGGCGAGCCGCAGGCGGGCGCGACGCCGGTACCGGAGCCGCAAGCCCTCGCGCGCTCCTCCGGAAACTACGAGACGGTCGTGACGATGGAGGCGCTCGAGCGGTGGCTCGCGCGCATCGCCGCGGCGCCGCTCGTTGCGCTCGACACCGAGACGACGAGCCTCATGTACCGGCGCGCCGAGCTCGTCGGCATCTCGCTCGCCGTCACGCCCGGCGAGGCGGCCTACATTCCGCTCGCGCATCGGTACCCGGGCGCGCCCGACCAGCTCGACCGCGAGGCCGTGCTCGAGCGGCTCAGGCCTTGGCTCGAGAGCCCGGCGCCGAAGGTCGGCCATCATCTGAAATACGACGCGCACGTGTTCTCGAACCACGGCGTCGCGCTCCGCGGCATCGCGCACGACACGATGCTCGAGTCGTACGTCTTGAACTCGACGGCGACGCGCCACGACAAGGACTCCGTCGCGGCGCTGTATCTCGGGCTTTCGACGCTGAAGTACGAAGAGGTCGTCGGCAAGGGGGCGAAGCAGATCACGTTCGATCAAGTGGACCTCGACACCGCGACGCGCTATTCGGCCGAAGACGCCGACGTGGCGCTGCAGCTGCACCAAACCCTATGGCCGAAGCTCGAGGCCCTGCCGGACTTGGCGCGCGTGTACACGGAAATCGAGCTGCCGCTCGTTCCCGTGCTCGAGCAGATGGAGCACACGGGCGTCATGATCGATGCGCGGCTGCTGCGCGAGCAGAGCCAGGAGCTCGCGCAGAAAATGGCGGCGACGGAGCAAGCCGCGCACGCGGCCGCCGGCGGGCCCTTCAATTTGGGCTCGCCGAAACAGCTGCAAGAAGTGCTCTACGACCGGCTGCACCTCCCCGTGCTCGGCAAGACGCCGAAGGGCCAGCCGTCGACGGCCGAGGACGTGCTCGAGCAGCTCGCCGACAGCTACGACCTGCCGCGCTTGATCCTCGAGTACCGCGCGCTGCAAAAACTGAAGTCGACGTATACGGACAAGCTGCCGGTCGACATCGACCCGCGCACGCAGCGGATCCACACGTCGTATCACCAGGCCGTCGCGGCGACGGGCCGGTTGTCGTCGTCGGACCCGAATCTGCAGAACATTCCGATCCGAACGGCCGAGGGCCGCCGCATCCGGCAAGCGTTCGTCGCCGCGCCCGGGTTCAAGCTGCTCGCGGCCGACTATTCGCAGATCGAGCTGCGCATCATGGCGCATCTGTCGGGCGACGAGGGCCTGCTGGCGGCGTTCGCCGCCGACCAAGACGTCCACCTCGCCACGGCCGCCGAGGTCTTCGGGCTCCCGCTCGACGAGGTCACGGCCGACCAACGGCGGTCGGCCAAGGCCATCAATTTCGGGCTCATCTACGGCATGTCGGCGTTCGGCCTGGCCAAGCAGCTCGGAATCGAGCGCGGCCAGGCGCAGGAGTACGTCGACCGCTACTTCGAGCGGTACCCCGGCGTGCGCCGCTACATGGACGAGACGCGCTCGGGCGCGCGGCGCCTCGGCTTCGTCAGCACCGTGTTCGGCCGGCGCCTGTACCTACCGGACATCAATGCGCGGAACAATCAGCTCCGCCAGTATGCCGAGCGCAGCGCGATCAACGCGCCCATGCAGGGGACGGCCGCCGACATCATCAAGCGTGCAATGATCGGCGTATCCGCATGGCTCGGAGCCGAGGAACCTCGCGCACGCCTCATCATGCAGGTCCACGACGAGCTCGTCGTGGAGGTACCGGAGGACTGCGCGGCCGAGGTCGGCGCCGCCGTCGCACGGATCATGGAGTCCGCGGCGGAGCTCAGGGTCCCTCTGCGCGTAGACCGCGGCGTGGGCGCGAACTGGGACGAGGCTCATTGAGCGGGTTTGGAACTTTCCTGAGGGGCCCCGGGACTAACCGATCGGCATCCAGGAAGGGTGCCCCCGCTATCCTCCCTAACGCGGGGTCTTGAGATCCCGGCCCACCCCGCCGGGGTCGCTGCCCCGGGTGCGTCCCCTGAATCCCGCACCCGGGGCATTTTATTGTTGGGCGCCCGAAAGCCAGCGATCGATCAAAGCCTTCGCCTCGCGTACGCCTTCTCCGGATACGGCCGAAAACCGCACGAGCTCGATGTCGGCGCCGAGCTCTTGCTCGAGCTCGCGCTGCCGCTCGAGCGCCGCGCCGCGACCGAGCTTGTCGGCTTTCGTGAGCAGCACCGCGACCGGCAGCTCGCGCCGCGACCTGAGCCATCTGAGCAGCCGGTCGTCGAGCGACGTGAGTCCGCGGCGGATGTCCATCGTCAAGACGAGGCCGACGAGCGAGACGCGCTCCGCAAGGTACGTCTCGAGCGCCCGCCGCCACCGCGCCTGCACGTCGGGCGCGACACGCGCGAATCCGTAGCCCGGAAGATCGACGAGCCGGCGGCCCTCGTCGAGCGAAAAGAAATTGACGAGCTGAGTGCGGCCCGGCGTCTTGCTGACACGCGCGAGCTTGCGCGCGCCCGTGACGGCGTTGACGGCCGTCGATTTCCCGGAGTTCGATCGTCCGACGAACGCCACCTCGCGGCCCGCGTCGGGCGGAAAATCGGCCGCGCTTGCGGCACTTTTCAAGAAAACGGCGGCTGGCACGAGGAGCGCGATCGCTGCTTGGGGCGAGAGCCTTAGTGTACAATCGCGGCCGTTTTCGCAAGCCGACGACGTCGATGATGCCAAAGAACACCGCGCGTTTCGCCCTTGGCCTCTGCCTCATGCTGGGCTGCGCGACGGCCGCCGCTCAAGAGGCTACGGAACAGGCTGCCGCCGTCGGCTCGGTCGAGGCCGGCCGCACGAAGTCGGCCACGTGCGCGGCTTGCCATGGCGTCGACGGCAACAGCGTGACGCCGGACTGGCCGATGCTCGCCGGCCAGCATGCGAGCTACATCGTCAAGCAGCTCAAGGCGTTCAAGGCAAACGAGCGCACCGACGTCACGATGAAGCCCTTCGCCGACATGCTGTCGGAGCAGGACATGCTCGACGTCGCAGCCTATTTCTCGGCGCAGACGCCTTCTCCGAAAGGCGCCGACCCTGCGCTCGTCACGTTGGGTCAGCAAGTTTATCGCGGCGGCATCCCGGAGCGCGGCGTCCCGGCCTGTATCGCCTGCCACGGCCCGAAGGGCGACGGCAACCCGCTCGCAGCCTATCCCCGCATCGGCTTTCAGCACGCCGCGTACACGACCAAGCAGCTGAATGCATACGCCTCCGGCGATCGCCGCTCCGATGTCGACCTGAATCAGATGATGCGCAACGTCGCGGAGCTCCTGTTCGAGGACGAGATCCGCGCGCTCGCGAGCTACACGCAGGGCCTGAACTAGTGAAGCTCAAAGACGCCTGGCTGCTCACCGTGCTCGCTGTCGCCGCGTGCGGCGGCCCGGCGGATCCGGTCGACGACGCCGCGCTCGACGAGCCGGCCGCGGCCGCCGGCGCCGATGCCGTCGAACCCGAGCTCGTGGCGACGGACGCCGCAGGCTCGCCGACGACGGGACGATTCGAGCTCGGCGTGCACTACTTGCGTCTTTCGCCGACGCAGCCGACGAGCTCGAATCCCGATCAAGTCGAAGTCTGCGAGGTCTTCTGGTACGGCTGTCCGCATTGCTACAACTTCGACCCGCTGCTCGAGCAGTGGCGCGAACGGCAGCCGGACTACGTGAGCTTCGTGCGCGTGCCGGCAGTCTGGAACGACTTGCTTCGTTTGCACGCGCGCGCGTTCTACACGGCCGAAGAGCTCGGCAAGGCCGCCGAGATGCACGCTGAGTTTTTCCGCGAGTATCACGAGCGCCGTAACCAGCTCGATACCGAGCAGAAGCTGACCGAGTTCTTCGGCCGCTTCGGCGTCGACGCGGCCACGTTCAAGACGGCTTTCGACTCGTTCGCCGTGCAAGCCAAGCTGCAGCGCGCCGACGAGCTGAACCGCCGTTATCGCATCGGCAGCGTCCCGACCATCGTCGTCAACGGCAAATACACGTCCGACGCGCCGCAAGCCGGCGGTACCTACGAAGATCTGCTCGCGCTGACCGACGAGCTCGTCGCCGCGGAACGCGCTGGGCGATAACCCCGAGGCGCGGGGCGGTGGCCGCTCGCGAGCGTGCCGGAGCGTGGAATCTCCGCCGGAAGCGATCCCACAAGGCGCCGTGAAGCGGCGCGTTGCGCCCGGTCGCGGCCGTTCGGCGCCTTGCCGGTGCGTGCCGAACTAAGTCACACTCGGCCCACGATGGCGCATACGGCGCGCAAACGACTCCGGGAGCCGCAGTGAGCGGGACCGAGCCCACGAGCTCCGTCGCCGCCGCCGCCGCTCCCCGGGGGTTCTTCGGTCATCCGCGCGGTCTCGCGATGCTGTTCATGACCGAATTCTTCGAGCGCTTCACCTATTACGGCATGCGCGCGCTGCTCGTGCTGTTCCTCGTCGCGGCGACGGACGCCGCGAACCCGGGCTTCGGCATGGAGCGCGAGACGGCGGGCGCGATCTACGGGCTGTACACGGGCGCGGTCTTCTTGGGATCCCTGCCGGGCGGGTGGATCGCCGACCGGCTCATCGGGCAGCGTAACGCCGTCTTTTGGGGCGGCGTCGTGATCATGATCGGCAATTTCATCTTGGCGATCCCGGCCACGCCGCCCGTGTTCTACCTGGGCCTCGCCGTGATCACCGTCGGCGTGGGACTGCTGAAGCCGAACATCTCCGCGATCGTCGGCTCGCTCTACGAAGGGTTGCCCGGCGAGCGGCGCGACGCGGGATTCTCGATCTTCTACATGGGCATCAACTTGGGCGCCCTGCTCGCGCCGCTCGTGGCGGGCACCGTCGGCGAGGCCTGGAATTGGCGCAGCGGATTCTTCTGCGCGGGCCTGTTCATGGGCTTCGGCGTCATTCAGTTCAAGCTCACCGAAAGCTATCTTGGGCAAGCCGGCCTCCCGCCGAGCACGCAACCAGACGAACGACGCCGCGGCTGGCGGACCGTCGCGATCGGTTCCGCGGTGCTCGTCGCGGCCGCCGCCGCGCTGTTCTTGGGCTTGATTCCCCTGAACGTCACGACGCTCGCGCAGGCGTTCGGAGCCGCGATGATCGCGTTGGCGTTCGCCTTCTTCGGCTACGTGCTGCTGTTCTCCAAGCTGAGCGCGGCCGAACGCAAGCGCGTCGCCGTGATCGCGATCTTCTTCCTCTGCGCGGCGATTTTCTGGGCCGGTTTCGAGCAGCAGGCGACCACCTTCAATCTGTTCGCGCTGGATTTCACGGACCGCTCCTGGCTCGGGGGTTTGTTCCCGGAGGGCGTGCATCCTGCCTCGTGGTATCAATCCGCGAATCCGATCTTCATCGTGATCTTCGCGCCCTTCTTCGCGTGGATCTGGGTTGCGCTCGGCGCGCGCAACCTGAACCCGGCGGCGCCGGTCAAGTTCGGCTTGGGCCTCGTGCTGCTCGGCATCGGAATCCTCGTCATGGTGTTCGCCGCCCAGATCGTCGTCGCCACCGGCGACGACGTCGCGCCGACTTGGCTGCTGCTCGCGTACTTGCTGCACACGTTCGGCGAGCTCTGCCTGTCGCCTGTCGGGCTTTCCAACGTCACGAAGCTCGCTCCGCCCCGCTTCGTGGGACAGATGATGGGCACGTGGTTCTTGGGCTCGGCGGTCGGCAACCTGTTCGCGGGCCTGATCGGCGGCGAGATCGGCGGCGCCGAGGCGAGCGAGATTCCGGCGCGCCTCATGGAGATGACCGCGATCGGCGTCGGCGCCGGCGTGCTCATGCTGATCTTTGCGCGGCCGATCCGGAACTGGATGGGCGGCGTTCGCTAGCTCGAAAATGAGCATCGATACACCGCTGCCGCCGCAGCTCACCGCCCGCGCCATCGCCCTCGCCGTCGTGCTCGCGATGATCCTCGCGGCCGCGAACACGTACCTCGGCCTCTTCGCCGGCATGACGATCGCGTCCGCGATCCCGGCCGCCGTCGTCTCGATGGCCGTGCTCCGCATGTTGGGGGGCGGCGGCATTCTCGAGAATAACATCGTGCAGACGGGGGGCTCAGCGGGCGCCTCGCTCGCATCCGGCGTCATCTTCACGATCCCCGCGCTCGTGATTCTCGGCTTTTGGGACGATTTCGATTTCCTCTGGGTCGTTGCGATCGCCGCGCTCGGCGGAGTTCTCGGCGTGCTTTTCTCCGTGCCGCTGCGCCGCTCGCTGATCGTCGATCAGAAGCTCGCGTTTCCCGAAGGCAAGGCGGCGGCCGAGGTGCTCAAGACGGGCGAGAACCCGGCACAAGGCGTCAAGGTGCTCGGGCTCGCGGCGCTCGGCGGCGGCGTTTTCAAGCTCGCGGCCTCGAGCGGCCTCGGCTTGATTCCGGACACGGCGGCCGTCGCCGGCTACGCGGGCCGAAGCATCGCGTACTTCGGCACGAACTTGTCGCCGGCGCTGCTCGCCGTCGGCTACATCGTCGGGCTCAACGTCGGCGCCGTCGTGCTGCTCGGCGGCGTCATCTCGTGGAACGTTGCGATTCCGCTCTATGCCGCGTTCGGGCTCGACGGCAATCCCGCGCTCGCGAGCGCCGTCGCGGGGCTCGGCGCCGAGGAGGCCGCCGGCGTTCTCTGGAGCCGGCAGATTCGCTACCTCGGCGTCGGCGCGATGTTGGTCGGCGGCCTCTGGGCGCTGTTCAGCTTGCGCAAGTCGCTCGTGTCCGGAATCGAGAGCGGCTTGGCCGCGGCGCGCGCCGGAGCGCGAGCGACGATCGCCCACACGGAACAGGACTTGCCGATGAAGGGCGTATTGCTCGGCGTCGTGCTGTTCACGCTGCCGCTGCTCGCGCTCTACCAGAGCATCGTCGGGTCGTTCGCCGTCAGCGTGCCGATGACGATCATTATGATCGTGGCGGGTTTCCTGTTCTGCTCGGTCTCCGCGTACATGGCCGGCCTCGTCGGCACGTCGAACAATCCGGTGTCGGGCATCACGATCGGCACGATCCTGTTCTCGGCGGCCGTGCTGCTCGTGCTGATGGGGCCGAGCTCGACTACGGGCCCCGTGGCCGCGATCATGATCGGCGCCGTCGTCTGCTGCGCCGCCTGCATCGCCGGCGACAACCTGCAAGACCTGAAGTGCGGCTACATCGTCGGCGCCACGCCGTGGCGTCAACAAGTCATGCTCGCGATCGGCGCGTTCGCGAGCGCGCTCGTCATGGCGCCGGTTCTGAACCTGCTCGCGCGCGCCTACGGCATCGGCGTACCGACCGAAACGCATCCCGATCCGCTGATCGCGCCGCAGGCGACGCTGATGGCGTCCGTGGCGCAGGGCCTCTTCGGCGGCTCGTTGCCGTGGACCACGATCGGCGTCGGCGCCGCCATCGGCGGCGCCATCATCGCCGTCGACGAGGTGTTGAAGGCAAAGCGCGCGAGCTTCCGGATGCCCGTGCTCGCGGCGGCCGTCGGCATCTACCTGCCGCTCGAGCTTTCAGTGCCGATCTTCCTGGGCGGGCTGCTCGCCTGGTTCGGCGACCGCATGCTGAAGCGGAGCGGGCGGGCCGCGACGCCCGAGGACGCCGAGCGAATGGCGCGCAAAGGCATGCTGTTCGCGGCCGGCGTCATCACGGGCGAAGCGTTGATGGGCATCGTGATCGCCATTCCGATCGTCGCGGCCGGCCGCGCGGACGTGCTCGCGCTGCCCGCGGGCTATCGCATCGGTCAGTCGGCGGGCGGCGAGTGGCTCGGGCTCGCGGCGCTCGCGCTGCTCGCATACTGGCTATATCGAACCGCAACGGCCGGCGTCACGGAGCTGCGGGCCGCGCGCTGACGCCGCGGCGCTCGCACGCTCGCCGTCAGAGCCGCCGCAGACGCTCGGCCGCGGCGTCGAGCGTGGCGTTCTCCTTCGCGAAGCAGAACCGCACGAGCCGCATGTCCGGCGGGTCGGCGTAGAACACCGACACGGGGATCGTCGCCACACCGTGCTCGATCGTGAGCCAGCGCGCGAACTCGACGTCCGGCAAATCGGAGATCGCGCCGTAGTCGGCGAGCTGAAAGTAGGTACCGGCTGCCGGCAGCGCGCGAAATCGCGTCGCCGCGAGCAGGGCCGCGAAGTAGTCGCGGCGCTCTCGGTAGAACGCCGGCAGCTCGAGGTGATGCTCGGGGTGCGCCGTCATGTATTCGGCGAGGGCCTCTTGCAGCGGCGTCGTCGAGGCGAACGTGACGTATTGATGCACGCGCCGCAGCTCGGCCGATAACGCGGCCGGCGCGACGCAGTAGCCGAGCTTCCAACCCGTGGCGTGATACGTCTTGCCGAACGAGAAGACGGCGAAGCACCGCTCGGCGAGCTCCGGCTGCGCGAGGACCGTCCGATGCCCCGCCGCATCGAAGACGACGTGCTCGTAGACCTCGTCGCTGAGCAGGTAGCAATCGTGCGGGCGCAGCAGCTCCGCGAGCCGTGCCCAGTCGGCGAGCCCGAGCAGCGCGCCGCTCGGGTTGTGCGGCGTGTTCACGATGACGAGCCGTGTGCGCTCGTTCAGCGCCGAGCGAAGGCGCTCCCAATCGATCGCGAAGTCGGGTTGCGTGAGCGGCACGTGCACCGCGCGCCCGCCGGCGAGCGTGACGGACGGCTCGTACGAGTCGTAGCACGGGTCGAGCACGATGACCTCGTCGTCGCGCCGCACGACGGCCTGAATGGCGTCGAAGATGGCCTCCGTCGCGCCGCTCGTGACGGTGATATCGCTCGCCGGGTCGACCGTGACGCCGTACGAAGCGGCGAGCTTTGCCGCGATCGCGATCCGCAGCGGCATCGACCCCGGCATCGGCGCATATTGATGATGCGGGCCGCGCAGGCGCTCCTCGACGAGCTCGACGAGCGCGGGCGGCGGACGAAAGCTCGGAAAGCCTTGCGAGAGATTGACGGCGCGATGTTGCTCGGCGAGCTGCGACATCAAGGTGAAGATCGTCGTGCCGACATTGGGCAGCTTGCTCTCGAGGCGGCGCATGGCCTTGTCTCCCGCGGCTACGGCTTGGCGGACGCCCTGTCCGGCAGCAGCAAGCGCGCCATCACGAGCCCGCTCTCGTAGAGCAGATACATCGGGATCGCGAGCAACGTCTGCGAGAACACGTCGGGCGGCGTGAGAACCATGCCGACGACGAACGCGCCGAGGAATACGTACGGCCGCGCCTTCCTGAGCGCGGCCGCCGACACGAGGCCGCTCCAGATCAGCATCACCGTCGCGATCGGCACCTCGAACGCGAGGCCGAAGGCGAGAAATATCCCGAGCACGAAGCTCAAGTAAGCGCTGATGTCCGGCGTCATCTCGACGCCGCCCGGCGTCACGCTCGCGAAAAACGCGAACATGACGCGGAATACGATGAAATAGGCGAACGCGATGCCGGTATAAAACAGCACGATGCTCGAGATCAGCAACGGTATCGCGAACCGCTTCTCGCGTTTGTAGAGGCCCGGCGCAACGAACTGCCAGGTCTGGTAGAGCACGACCGGCATCGCGATGAACAGCGCGACGAAAAACACCGTCTTGAAGGGCGTCAGGAACGGCGCGGCAACGTCGGTGACGATCATCTGCGAGCCTTCGGGCAGCGCATCGCGCAGCGGCTGCGACACGATCTCGAACACGGGGTTCATGAACGGCATGAGGCAGAGCAACACGACGATGACGGCGAGCACGGCCTTCATGATGCGCGAGCGAAGCTCGAGCAAATGGGACATCAGCGTCCCTTCGGCGAGCTGTTCCTCGGGCTCGTCGGGCTTCGCGCTCATCGGCTCTGCGATTTGTCCCACCCGCCGGCGGCGCTATGGCGCTCCAGCTCTTCGGGCTCGTCGGGCGCGGGCTCGCGCTCTGCCGGCGGTGCGATCGTCGGCTCGGCTTCGGCCGCGGGGTGCTCCGTCGAAGTCGAGGCCACGTCCGTCGACGCGGGCGGCTCGGGCGCTTTCGTCGGCGCGACCGGCTCGGCGGGCGCGGCGGACGGCGGCGTCCGCTTCTCGCGCAGCTCCTCGAGCTCGCTCAACTCGATTTCGCGCTCGAGCTGGCGACGCAGCTGCGTAGCCGTGCGCCGGGCGCGGCCGACCCACTTGCCGATTTGGGCGGCCACTTTCGGCAAACGCTGGGGACCCAGAACCAGAAGCCCGATGACGGAGATGAGAACGAGCTCCATGAAACCGACGTCGAACATCGCGGCCCTCGAGGGCTAGACGCTGCGGCTCTTGTTCTTTTTCTGCTCGGGAAACTCGGCGTCCTGCTCTTCGCCCTCGAGGCGCTTCTGGGTGTCGCTGCCGGCCTGGTCCTCGTCGTGGTCCATGGCCTTCTTGAAGCCCTTGATGGCACCACCGAGGTCGCTGCCGATCGACTTCAGGCGCTTGGTGCCGAAAATCAGCACGACGATCAAAAGGACGATCGCCAGTTGCCAAATGCTGATGCCGCCAAGTCCCATGAGTCGCTCCGTCGTCTCTTGCGCAACCCCGAGATGATACGCCAATCGGTCGACTACGGCCGGGGCGGTACCTCGAGCCAAAACGTGACCGGACCGTCATTCGTCAAAGTGACCTTCATGTCGGCGCCGAATCGGCCGCGCGCGTGCGGAACGCCGGTCGCCGCGACGGCCGCGACGAGCGCCTCGAAGAGACGCGCGCCGACGTCGGGCGGCGCCGCGGTCGAGAAGCTCGGTCGCAGGCCGCCGCTCGTATCGGCGGCCAAAGTAAACTGCGGCACGAGGAGCAGTGCGCCACCGACGTCACGCACGGACCGGTTCATCTTCCCGGCCGCGTCGGCGAACACTCGATAGGCCACGAGGCGGGACGCGAGCTTTTCGGCCTGTTCCTCGGCGTCGTTGCGCTGGATTCCGACCAGAACGAGCAGTCCAAGCCCAATCTCGGCCGTTTTCTGGCCGTTTATCGCGACGTTCGCCCCCCTTACACGCTGAATGAGACCGATCATAGCTAAATCCCCAAACTACGCTGTAATTACGGCTGCCCGTGGTTTCCTAGCAGCACTATTGGCCATCATTCTTGGTAATAGTGGGATAGCCCGCCATTGCGGCAGCCGACGGTGACGATCGGCCTGGCTCGACGATCGGTTTGGCTCGACACGGAGTTTGCCCCACCTCGATCCCTTCGGCACGCCGGTCGAGTGGCACTCGGCGCGCGGGCGTTGCCGGTCGGCGGAGCGGCCCGCCGATCGACGTGGCGTCGCACCATGCCGCCTTCGTGAACCGGCCGCCGCCTTCGCGACCGGCCGCCGCCTTCGTGGCCGGCCGCCGCCTTCGTGGCAGGCTGCTGCCACGGCCCATCGATAACCGTGCCTCTTCTAGATCACGCCGGCCAAATCGCACGCGGGTGAAGTCGATCCGGCTGCGCGCGCCTCGGCGCGTACAGCGTCGTAGTTGTGCCGCACGCCCAATCCTAGCTACCATCATCGCGTCCCCGATTTTGCATTCTGCTTTTGGGAGCCGATACCGCATGAGAAGGACCTTTTGGGTGCTCGCGCTGGGCGGGGTTCTGCTCAGCGGCACCGCATGGAGCCAAGAATGTTCCCTGACGATCGAAGGGAACGACCAGATCCAGTTCAACAAGAAAGAGCTGCGTGTCAGCAAAAGCTGTAACGAGGTGACGGTCACGCTCAAGCACGTCGGCCAACTGGCAGCCAACGTCATGGGGCACAACTGGGTGCTCACCGCGACGGCCGATTACCAAGCAGTCGCCACGGCCGGACAAGCCGCCGGTCCTCCGAATTACGTCCCAGCCGGCGACGCCCGCGTGCTCGCCACCACGGACGTCATCGGCGGCGGCCAAGAAACGTCCGTCAAGTTGGATCTTTCTAAACTGACCGTCGGCGGCGACTACACGTATTTCTGCTCGTTTCCTGGCCACTTTGTGTTGATGAACGGAAAGCTGATCGTCGAATAAGAGCCCGCGACTGCGGGCCGAGCCGTTCTTTGCACATTGGGGTCAGCGCGGCAGACTCGTGCGCCTAATGTTTGGGGGGTGTGTCAAGTATGGTGGCTCTTGCAGTCGTCATCGTCCTGCTCGTCATCGGCTCGCTGATCTTCCACTTCGCGAGCCCGTGGTATTTCACACCTCTCGCTTCCAACTGGAGCACGATCGACTTCACGGTCGACGTCACGTTCTGGGTTTGCGGCATTGTTTTCGTCGCCGTCAACCTGTTCACCGCCTACTGCGTATGGCGTTTCCGCGCCCGCCCGGGCAATAAGGCGCACTACGAGCCGGAAAGCACGAAGCTCGAAGTCGCGCTGACGGTCGTCACCTCCGTCGGCGTGGCCGCGATGCTGACGCCCGGCCTGTTCGTCTGGGCGGATTTCGTGCGAGTTCCGGACGACGCGACGACCGTCGAGGCCGTCGGCAAGCAATGGCACTGGTCGTTCCGCCTGCCCGGCGACGACGGCGCCCTCGGCGCGAGCGACGTGCGCCACATCAGCGTCGACAATCCGCTCGGCGTCGATCCCGCCGATCCGGCCGGCCAAGACGACATCATCATCGCGAGCCCGATCCTGCATTTGCCGGTCGATCGACCGGTCCGCACGCTGCTGCGCTCGACCGACGTGCTGCACAACTTCACGGTGCCGCAGTTCCGAGTGAAGATGGACCTCGTCCCGGGGCTCGTCACCTACCAGTGGTTCACGCCGACGGTGCCGGGCAGCTACGAGATCCTCTGCGAGGAGCTCTGCGGCACGGGGCACTTTGCGATGCGCGGCAAGGTCGTAGTGGATGAGCCGGCCGCGTACCAGGCGTGGCTCGCGAATCAGCCGACGTTCGCCGAGACCCAATCGCGGCCCGCCGGCAATGCAACCGCGGGCGCCGCCAGCTACGCGGCCTGCTCGGCGTGCCACGGCGCGCAGGGCGAGGGCAACCAGCAGCTCAACGCGCCGAAGCTCGCGGGACTCGACCCATGGTACATGCGACGGCAGCTGTTGAACTATCAGACGGGCGTGCGGGGCACGACGCCCGGCGATCAGTTCGGGCCGCAGATGGCGCCGATGTCGCAGCTCGTCGCGGATCCGGCCACGCGCGAGAACGTGCTGGCCCACATCGCGACGTTCCCGAGCAATCCACCGCCGGTCGCGGTGACGGGCGGCGACGCCGAGCGCGGCCGCGCGCTCTATTTCACCTGCGGCACGTGCCATGGCGCGGACGGGCAGGGGCGTTGGGCCACCAATGCGCCGCGGCTGGCCGGCATGAGCGATTGGTACCTCGAGCGTCAGCTCCAGTACTTCAAGGACGGTGTCCGAGGCGGTCATCCCGACGACATCTACGGCGATCAGATGAACCTCGTCGCCGGCGTGCTGATCGGAGAGAACGCGATCAAGGACGTCATCGCCTACATCAATACGATGCGCTAGCGCGTTTGGGGCTATCCGACATCTGAGCAAACCGAGTCGACGGCTCGCGTCCGCCGGCTCCGCAGTCGAAAGGAAGATACGTCATGGCATACGTTGCAATCGCCGATCGTGATCATCACCTCCACGATCCCCAGACGTTCATCGAGAAGTACATCTGGAGCCAAGACCACAAGGTCATCGCGATTCAATACGGCAGCGTCGCGATCGCAGTAGGGCTCGTCGCGCTCGCGCTTTCGCTGTTGATGCGGCTGCAGATCGGCTTCCCGGACACGTTCAGCTTCATCACGCCGTACAACTACTATCAGTTCGTGACCATGCACGGCATGATCATGGTCATCTACCTGCTCACCGCGCTCTTCCTCGGCGGCTTCGGCAATTACTTGATACCTCTCATGTGCGGCGCCCGCGACATGGTGTTCCCGTACATGAACATGCTGAGCTTCTGGGTCTACCTGCTGTCGGTCATCGTGTTGCTCGCGAGCTTCTTCGTCTCGGGCGGCCCGACGGGCGGCGGCTGGACGCTGTATCCGCCGCAGACGATCACGGAAGGCTCGCCGGGCCACGATTGGGGCATCCTGCTGATGCTGATATCGCTCGCGATTTTCATCGTCGCGTTCACGATGGGCGGCCTGAATTACGTGACGACCGTGCTGCAGGCACGCTGCCGCGGCATGACGCTGATGCGCATGCCCCTGTCCGTGTGGGGCATCTTCGTGGCGACGATCTTGGGATTGCTCGCCTTCCCGGCGCTGCTCGTGGCGGCGATCATGATGATTCTCGACCGCGTCATCGGCACGAGCTTCTTCATGCCGGCGCTGATGTCGCTCGGCGAGATCGCCGAGACGGACGGCGGGAGCCCGATCCTGTTCCAGCACCTATTCTGGTTCTTCGGCCATCCGGAGGTGTACATCGTTGCGCTGCCGGCGTTCGGCATCGTGTCGGACCTCTTGAGCACGCATGCGCGCAAGAACATCTTCGGCTACCGCATGATGGTGTGGGCCATCGTCGCGATCGGCGCGTTGTCGTTCATCGTGTGGGCGCACCACATGTACGTGAGCGGCATGAACCCGTACTTCGGATTCTTCTTCGCGACGACGACGCTGATCATCGCGGTCCCGACCGCGATCAAGGTCTACAACTGGGTGTTGACGCTTTGGCGCGGCGACATCCAGATCAACATCCCGAACCTGTTCGCGATCGGCTTCATCTTCACGTTCGTGCATGGCGGCCTCACGGGCTTGTTTCTCGGCAACGTGACGGTCGACCTGCCGCTGTCGGACACGTATTTCGTGATCGGCCACTTCCACATGGTCATGGGCGTCTCGCCCGTCATGGTGCTGTTCGGCGCGATCTACCACTGGTTCCCGAAGATGACCGGCAAGATGCCGAACGAGTTCTTGGGGCGCCTCCACTTCTGGATGACGTTCCTCGGCACCTACGCGATCTACCTGCCCATGCACTACCTCGGCATCCTAGGCTTGCCCCGCCGCTATTACGCTTACGGCAGCACGGACTTCATCCCGGACTCGGCGCACGCCGTCAACGAGGCGATCACGATCGCCGCGATCGTCGTGGCCGTGGCGCAGCTCGTGTTCCTCGTGAACGTGTTCTACAGCCTGCGCAAGGGCAAGACGGCGCCCGACAACCCGTGGGGCGCGACGACGCTCGAGTGGCAAACGCCGAACACGCCCCCCGTGCACGGCAACTGGGGGCCGAAGCTGCCCGTCGTCTACCGGTGGGCTTACGACTACAGCGTGCCCGGCGAGGAGAAGGATTTCATCCCGCAGAACGAGCCGCCGAAGGGCCATTCGTCGCTCGCGCACGGGTAGCCGGACGGAAACGACATGCTGAGCGCGCTCCTGATCGCCATGCTCACGGCCATCACGGTGTGGTGGCTGCTGATCCAACGGCTCAAGGACAAGCCGTGGACGAAGCAGGGCGTCGTGCCGACGAGCCAGGAGTCCGTGACGTCGTCGGCGCCGAAGGTCGGGCTCTGGGTGTTCCTGGCCGTCGTCTCGAGCCTCTTCGGGCTATTCGCGAGCGCCTACATGATGCGCATGGGCGGCCATGGGGGGCTCGCGTCGTGGCAGCCGCTCGACGAGCCCGGCGTGCTCTGGATCAACACGCTCGTCCTCGTGCTCGCGAGCGCCGCCCTGCAGATCGCCCGTAACCGCATCGACGGCGACGACCTTGCGGGCGCGCGGTCGTACTTTCTCGCCGGCGGCGTGCTGACGCTCGCGTTCCTCGCGGGTCAGGCGTTCGCTTGGCAGCAGGCGCGCGTTACGAACGATCTCTCGCCCGACAGCCCGGCCTTCGCGTTCTTCGTGCTTCTGACGGCCGTTCACGGCTTGCACATGATCGGCGGCCTCTGGGTGCTCGGCCGCACGGCGGCGCGCCTCTTCCGCGCCGCCGGCTCGAGCAACGTCGTGACGCGCAGCCGGATTCGCTTGAGCGTGCAGCTCACCACGACGTACTGGCACTGGCTGCTCCTGATTTGGCTCGGGTTGTTCGCGTTGCTGTTGTCGACTTAACTCGAAGGAACCTCGTCAGTTATGGCGCATTCGGAATCCGCATCCGCCGGCTCGCTCGAAGCCGGCTGGCAAGGCATCGTCACCGATTGGTCCGCAGACAAGCAGACGTTCCACGTCCCGTGGGGCAAAGCGATGATGTGGATCTTCCTGCTGTCCGACACGTTCATCTTCACGTGCTTCCTGACGGGCTACATGAACGTCCGGATCTCGACGCCGGTGCCGTGGCCGAACCCGAGCGAGGTTTTCGCTCTCGAGGTGTTCGGTGTCAGCGTGCCGCTTCTTCTCATCGGCATCATGACGTTCGACCTCATCACGAGCAGCGGCACGATGGCGCTCGCCGTCAACTACGGCTACCGGCGCGACCGCGGCCGCGCCGCCGCGTTGATGTTCATCACGGCGGCCATCGGCGCGATCTTCGTCGCGATGCAGGCCTTCGAGTGGACGAAGCTCATCGTCGAGGAGGGCGTCAGACCGTGGGGCAACCCGATGGGCGCGTCGCAGTTCGGCGCGACCTTCTTCATGATCACGGGGTTCCACGGCTTGCACGTCTCGGCGGGCGTGGCGTATCTCACGATCGTCGCCATGAAAGTGCTGCGCGGAGACTACGAGAAGAAGGGGTACGAGATCGTCGAGATCGCCGGCCTCTACTGGCACTTCGTCGACTTGGTCTGGGTTTTCATCTTCGCGTTCTTCTATCTCTGGTAGGGAGTCGTCGATGGCTGACGCACATGCATCCGGACAGCAGCATCCGCTGAAGATTTACTTCGTGGTCTGGGGACTGCTGTTCCTACTCAGCGCGTTCTCCTATGCGACGGACTTCCTCGAGCACGGCTACCTGCGCTGGGCGTTGATCCTGCTCTTCATGATCCTGAAGGCCGGATTCATCGTCGCGATCTTCATGCACATGGCCTGGGAGCGCCTGGCGCTGATCTGGGCGATCTTGGGGCCGCCGATCGTCCTGCTCGTGCTGATCGGACTGATGGCCGTCGAGGGCGACTATACCGAGCTCACGCGGCTCGACTTTTTCTCGGAGCCCATTGCGCCGGCCGGCCACGAGGCCGGACACTGAACGCCTAGCGTACGAGGACCCGCGCCATGGTGGCCTGGTTGATCGGCGTCGCAGTCTTCATCCTGCTCTGGGCCGCGCTCTGGCGAAGCAGCCCGCGTGCGGCCTACGGCGCGGTGTGGGGCTTCGTCGCCGCCTTGGTCCTCTATCTACTTTTTTCTCGACAATTGACTGGCTATGTCACAGGCATGAACGAAATACCCGTTTGGCTCCCTCCGTTGCCGATCGTCCTCGTCGTGATCGCGCTGTTCTATTTCGGCTTCAAGACGTGGATGAACGCGGACAATCTGCCGCCGCCACGCGAGCAGAACGACGAGCACCACGGCGGCGAGCATCACTGACGCGGGCATGGATGCCCGCGGTAGAGCAACGCAGGAGCGGTTGCCGAGCGCTTCGCTCAGTCGTCGCTCGGAACTGGCGGCTCCCGCCCCGTCCGCGCGCGCTCGAGCCGCTTCAAGAAGACGCGCATTTCTTTCGCGGCTTGCTGATCACCGCGCCGCTCGGCCACGGCGATTCCGCGCTCGTACGCGGCCGCCGCGTCTGCGCTCCGCTCGGCGGCCGTCAATGCGCGCCCGAGCGCTTTCCATGCCGCGGAGTACTCGGGATCGAGCTCGACTGCGGCCTTCGCATGCGTGACGGCGGCCTCGGCATCGGCAATGTCGAGATAACGCGACGCGAGCGCGAGCCGCAGCGTGGCGTTGTCGCCGCCCCTGGCGAGCAACGCTTCGAGATTCGCGATGAGATCGCGTGCCATCGTGGACCCATCGTACGCCGCTCTGGGACGATGCGGGCGGTCGCGCCGTGAGTCCGCGCTAAACGAGGGCGCCGCCGACCTCGAACAGCCGCTCGACCTCGTCGATCTGCCGCCGATCCGCGATGAAAAGAATCACGTGGTCGTCGGCCTCGATCTTCGTGTCGTGGTGCGCCATCAGCACTTGGTCGCCGCGCACGATCGCGCTGATCGTCGCGCCGCGCGGAAGCTGGATTTGCTCGATGCGCCGTCCCACGACCCGCGACTCTCTCGCCTCGCCGTGGGCGACGGCCTCGATGGCTTCGGCCGCGCCGCGGCGCAGCGAATGCACCTTCACCACGTCGCCACGCCGCACGTGCGCGAGCAGCGTGCCGAGCGTGATCTGCTGCGGCGAGATGGCGATATCGATCGTGCCGGCCTCGACGAGCTCCGCATATGCAATCTTGTTGATCAGGGCCATCACTTTGCGGGCGCCGAGCCGCTTCGCGAGCATCGACGACAATATGTTCGCTTCCTCGGCGTTCGTGACGGCCACGAAAACGTCGGTGCTGTCGATGTTCTCCTCGAGCAACAGCTCCTCGTCGGCCGAATCGCCGTGCAGCACGATCGCACGCGACAACCGATCCGAGATTCGCCGCGCGCGCTCCCAGTCGCGCTCGATGATCTTGACCTGACAGTTGCGCTCCAATGCCCGCGCAAGATCGAGGCCGATGTTGCCGCCGCCCGCGATCACGACCTTGCGCGCCGGCTCGTCGAGCTTGCGCATCTCGCGCAGCACGGTGCGCGCGTCGTCCCTCGCCGCGATGAAGAAGACTTCGTCGCCTTCCTCGACGACGGTGTCGCCGTCGGGGATGATGCCCTTGCCGCCCCTGTAGATGGCCACGACGCGGCTCTGCGCGTTCGGGACGTGCTTCGGCAAGTCGCGGAGCGGGTGGCCGACGAGCGCTCCGCCGCGATCGGCGCGCGTCGCGACGAGGCGCACCTTGCCGTCGGCGAACTCGAGCACCTGCAGCGCGCCCGGAAACTGGACGAGCTGGGCGATGTAGTCGGTGACGAGCGACGACGGGCTGATCGCGACGTCGACGGGGATGCCGCCTGGGCCGAACAGCGCCTCGTTCGCGATCAACTCGCGGGCGCGGATCCGCGCGATGCGCGTCGGTGTGCGAAACAAGGTCAGCGCGATCTGGCAGGCGACCATGTTGATCTCGTCGCTGCTCGTGAGCGCAATCAGCATGTCGGCGTCGCGGGCGCCGGCGCGCTCGAGCACCTCCGGATACGACGCGTTGCCGACGACGGTGCGGACGTCGAGGCGGTCCTGAAGCTCGCGCAGGACATCCGCATTGCGATCGACGATCGTGACCTCGTTCGCCTCCTCGCGCGCGAGGCTCACGGCCGCCGTGCTGCCCACCTGCCCCGCCCCGAGAATCAATATCTTCATCGCGCGCCCGCTCCGGCGACTGACCGCGCTGTGCCGCTTGCGGCGGCGCGACCCGGCGTGCCGCACACGGCAGCGGGCTCGTGCAACGGGCGGAACGCCGCACCGACCCGCGTGTCTCGGACGGCCCCTTCGAGGCGCGCATGCGCAAGTCCACAACCGAGCATAAGCGGGCAGCAGTCTACATGACTTCCAAGTTGGCGTACGCGAGCACGAGAGTCTTTACGCCGCCGGCCTCGAAGTTGACTTCGATGAGGGTGTGCGCGCCGCTGCCCGAGCTGCGCATGACGACGCCCTCCCCGAACTTGCTGTGGCGCACGCGCTGGCCGAGCCTCAAGCCGGCGCCGAGCAGCGCCGGCCCCGAGTCGTCGCGGCGATAGATGGGGCGTGCCACGACCATCGCCGGACGCACCTCTTCCATGAGCTCGGCCGGAATCTCGCGCAGGAAGCGCGACGGCACCGAGTAGCGCATCTCGCCGTGCATGCGGCGCTGTTCCGCGTGCGTCAGGTACAGCTCGCGCTTCGCGCGCGTGATGCCGACGTAGCAGAGCCGCCGCTCTTCCTCGAGCCCGGCCGCATCGTTCAGCGAGCGCTGATGCGGGAACAGCCCGTCTTCCATGCCGCAGAGAAACAGCAGCTCGAACTCGAGACCCTTAGCCGAATGCAGCGTCATGAGCTGCACGCTGTCTTGGTAGGCCTCGGCTTGCGCGTCGCCGGACTCGAGCACGGCGAACGCCAAGAACTCGGCGAGCGGCGGCAAGTCGCCGTCCTCGATGCGCATGACCTCGCGCGCGGCATTCACGAGCTCCTCGAGGTTCTCGACACGCGCCTCGCCGCCCGCATCGGTGTTCTTGCCGTGGTGCGCCGTCAAGCCGCTGCGCTCGATGACGCGCGCGACCTGCTCGTGCAGCGCATCGCCGCGCGTCTCGCGGTCGAGCGCCTCGATGAGGCTCAAGAACCCGTAAAGCGCTTCCGCTGCGCGCTTGGCCAACGAGCCTTCGGCTATCAGCGCCGCAGCCGCGCGCCACAGGCTCATGCTCGAGGCGCGCGCATGCTGGCGGACGGCCTCGACCGTGCGCGCGCCGATGCCGCGCGGCGGCACGTTCACGACGCGCTCGAACGACGGGTCGTCGTCGCGATTCATGATGAGCCGCAAATACGCGAGCGCATCCTTGATCTCGGCTCGCTCGAAGAACCGCAAGCCCCCGTAGACGCGATACGGAATTCCGGCCGCGAGCAGCCCTTCCTCGAACACTCGCGATTGAGCGTTCGAGCGGTACAAGACCGCGACCTCGCTGCGCGTGCCGCCTTGGTCGATGTGGTCCTGAATGCGGTTGATGACGAACTCGGCCTCGTCACGCTCGTTGAAAGCCGCATAGAGCTTGATCGGGGCGCCGGCCGGCCCTTCGGTCCAAAGCGTTTTGCCGAGGCGCGATGAGTTGTTGGCGATGACGGCATTCGCGGCGTTCAAGATCGTTGCCGTCGAGCGGTAGTTCTGCTCGAGCCGCACGACTCGCGTGCCGGGATGGTCTTGCGTGAACCGGTGCAGGTTCTCGACGCGAGCGCCGCGCCAGCGATAGATCGACTGGTCGTCGTCGCCGACGACGAACGGCGTGCCGGCCGGCCCCGTCAAGAGGCGCAGCCAGCGGTATTGAATCGAGTTCGTGTCCTGAAACTCGTCGACGAGCACGTGCTTGAAGCGATGCTGATACTGCCGTTGCAGGTCCAAGTCGTCGCGCAGCAGCTCGAGGCTCCGGAGAAGCAGCTCGCCGAAGTCGATGACGGACGCGGCGGCGCACGCCCGCTCGTAGCGCTCGTAGAGGTCGATCATCTGCCGGCGCCCGGCATTGCCTTCGTCGCGCAAGTCCTTGGGCCGCAAGCCCTCGTCCTTCTGCGCGTTGATGAACCACTGGATCTCCTTCGGCACCCAGACGTTCTCGTCGAGCTCGAGCGCGCGCAGCATCCGGCGGATCATGCGCTGCTGGTCCTCGGAGTCCATGATCTGAAAGCCCTCGGCGAGCCCCACTTCGCGCCAGTGGATCCGCAGCAAGCGATGCGACAGGCCGTGGAACGTGCCGATCCACAAGTTGCGGGTCGGCATGCCGAGCAACGCTTCGACGCGGTCGCGCATCTCGGCGGCTGCCTTGTTCGTGAACGTGACGGCGAGCACGTGCTGCGCCGCGACGCCGCCGACGCGGATGACCCACGCGATGCGGTGCACGAGCACGCGCGTCTTGCCGCTGCCTGCGCCCGCGAGCACGAGCGTCGGGCGATCGGGCGCCGTGACGGCCTCGCGCTGAGCGTCGTTCAAGGGCTCGATGATGTCGGTGACGTCCATCGTGTCGCGAGTGACCGCGCCGGCTGACGGGCGGCGCACGCGGTTACGCCGGCCAGACGGCCGGCATGTAGTGATCGATCAGCAGGAAGCTGAAGAGCGCCATGAGATAGGAGATCGAATAGCGAAACGTCGCCATCGGCGAGTCCTGGTCCGGCGCGAATTTCAGCCTCAGCGCGTAATACAAGAAGCCGCCGCCGAGCAACAGTGCCCCGAACGCGTACAGCGGCCCCGTCATGCCCGTGATGTACGGCAGCACCGTCACGACGATCAGCAAGATCGTGTAGTAGACGACGAACGACTTCGTGAGCTCCACGCCGTGCGTGACGGGCAGCATCGGGATTTCGGCGCGCTCGTAGTCCGAGCGCCGCGCGATCGCGAGCGCCCAGAAGTGCGGCGGCGTCCACGTGAAGATGATGAGGAACAGGAGCAGGGCATGCGGGTCGACCGTGTTCGTGACGGCCGCCCAGCCGAGGACGGGCGGCGCCGCGCCGGCCGCGCCGCCGATGACGATGTTTTGCGGCGTCGCGCGCTTCAAGAACACCGTGTACACGATGGCGTACCCGATCAGGGACAGGAACGTCAGCGCGGCCGTCAACACGTTCACGAACACGACGAGCACGACGAGCCCCGCGAGCCCGAGGCCGAGCGCAAAGGCGAGCGCATCGCGCTCGCCGATACGGCCCTGCGGCAGCGGACGGTTGCGCGTCCGCGCCATCTGCGCGTCGATGCGTTGATCGAGGATCTGGTTGACGACGGCTCCGGCGGCCGCAGCGAGGCCTATCCCCAAGCTGCCCGCGATCAACACGTTCAAGGGCACGAGGCCCGGCGTGGCGAGGAACATGCCGACGACGGCCGTGAACACGAGCAGCTGCACGACGCCCGGTTTCGTGAGCGCGTAGTAGTCGCGCCAGTGGGCGCCCGTGTTGGCGCTAACTTGGGCTAAGTCTTTGGTTAGCATTGATCACGGCCAAAAGGAGCAAGGCGGCGACGCCATTGTGCAAAACGGCCACGGCGAGCGGCACGCCGAACCAAACGATACTAACACCGAGGGATAGCTGGAGCAGGAGCAAGGCGAGGACGGCCGCTCCGTCCGCGCGTGTCGCGGCCTGCCGGGCCAAACGCCAGCCGAGCAGGGCGATCAGCACGGCGGCCAGCACCGCGCCGAGCCGATGCGTGAAGTGCACGGCGACTCGCGCGGGGTGATCGAGCACGCCGCCCTCGTAGTCGACGCCGAGACCGCGCCACAGCACGAACCCTTCTTCGAAGTCGGCGATCGTCGGCCACCATTGCGTCTGGCACGTCGGAAAATCCGGGCATGCGAGCGCCGCGTAGTTCGCGCTGGTCCAGCCGCCCAACGAAATTTGCAGCACGAGCGCGGCGGCTGCCGCGAGCCCGAGCGCGCGCAGGCCGGCCGTGGCGTGGGGCAGCCGCACGGTCCGCCACCGGCCGAGCGATGCGAGGAGGGCGAGCGTCGCGAACCCGCCGAGCAAATGGGCGACGACGACGATCGGCTTCAAGAGCAGCGTCACGGTCCACATGCCGAGCAGGCCTTGGAAGACGACGAGCGCGACGAGCGCCATCGGCGCACGCAGCGGCTGCGCGGGATCGCGGCGGTTCCGCCAGGCCATCACGGCAAGCGCGACGCAAATCAAGCCCAGCGTGCTCGCGAGATAGCGATGAATCATCTCGCGCCAAGCCTTGCCCGTTTCGAGCGGGCGCGTGTACGCGCTGCCGAGCTCGCTCTGCGGAATCGCCGCATCCGGAACCACGAGGCGCCCATAGCAGCCGGGCCAGTCGGGACACCCGAGGCCCGCGTCGGTCAAGCGCACCCACGCCCCGAGCATGACGACGACGAGCGCCAGCACGGCACCGGCTCGGGCGAGGCGGACGAACCACGCGTTCATGCTTCGGTTCCGGACAGCAATCGTTCGAGGTCGCGTAATAGTTCTTTTTGTTCCACGTCCGGCGGATAGCTCAAGATCACGACGCCGCGCGGATCGGCCACGTAGACGCGCCCCTCGCGCAGGCGCTCTTCACCGAGCGCCGCGACCATCCCGCGGCCCGCGGCGCTCTCGAGCGGGCGGGCCACGAGCGCAAGATCCCCGAGAGGCGGTAACGCGCCCGTATGCCAAACGGCGCGGCGCACGCGGTCCTGGTCGCGCCCGAGTGCCAGGTGCACTTGCAAGAGCCGGCCAAGGTGCTGCACGCACTGCTGCTCGCACGGGGTCATTCTGGCATAGATCAACTGCCAGGGCTCCGGAGACTCGTCGGCGTCGCGCCATTCCGCAGGCAGCGGCACGGGCGTCGCCAGGAGCTCGCGGCTGCCGGGCAGTTGCGGCAGCCAGCTTCGGCCGAACGGGCCGTAATAAATGAACAGCGCGGCTGCGAGCGGGCCGAAGCACACGAGCGCCACGAGCCACAACGACGCCGTCTTGTGTTTCACGGTTCGCGCCTCATCGTCGTCTTGGCGGCGATCACGATGGCCGCGCCCGCCGCGCCCACGGCCAACAGCCACCACTGCCCGGCATACGCCAAATGCCGCTCGGGCGCGATTCCCGGGGCGCGCCACTCCCTCACGTAGCCGCCTTCCGCCGCGGGGTCGAGGAGCACCTGGTAGGCGGCGACCGGCGCACCGAGCCTCTCGGAGAGTTGCTCGGCCGTCGGAAACTGAAGCACGACGAGCGGGGCTCCGCCGGTCGAGCTTTCGGCTGCGGCGAGCCGCAGGCCGGGGCGGGGCAGCCGCTCGAGCCTTCCCGAGATCGCGCGTGCGCCGCCGGGAGCCGTCACGTCGGGCAACACGCGCCGATCGCCGGCCGCAACCCAGCCCCGGTTGACGAGCAAGCGCTCCCGTAAGCCCTCGACGCGCAACGCCGTCAACACGTGATACCCGGCGACACCGCCGTGCAGCATGTTGTCGAGCAAGAACTGCGGCTCGCCGACGTACTCGCCGCGGACCTCCACGCGCCGGAAGCGCTGCGCTTCGTCGAGCGCGGCCGGCGGCGCGAGAACCGTCGCCTCCGCCCCGCTCGCGAAGCGAGCCTGCGCCTCGCGGCTCGCCGCGGCTCGCCCGGCTTGCCAGCTGCCGAGCGAGCCGAACAGCACGGCGAGCGCGGCGAGGCCTGCTGCGCCGACATACGCGCGCGCCGAACCCGTTTTCGTATTCACGCTAAAATGCCGACGACGCCGCCAAAGCGCGCATCGATCGTGGTTGCAGCCCTCTTCTTCCTAGCCATCCTCGCGAGCTTAGGCGTCGCGCTGGTCGCGTTGTTCCGGCCCGGCGACCACTCGCAGACGCTGCTCAGGGCCCTAACGGTCCGCGTCGGCCTGTCGGTGCTCTTTTTCCTGCTGCTGCTGCTCGGCTGGTATCTCGGTTTTTTCGAGCCCCACGGGCTCGGGGCTTAAACCCAGTAAACGAAGAAGAACAGCCCGAGCCACACCACGTCGACGAAGTGCCAGTACCACGCGACGGCCTCGAACGCGAAGTGCCGGTCGGGCGTGAAATGGCCGCGCAGCACGCGGAGCCAGATGATCACGAGCATGATGGCCCCGAGCGTCACGTGCAGGCCGTGGAAGCCCGTCAGCATGAAGAACGTGCCGCCGTAGATGCCGCTGTCGAGCCGCAAGTCGAGCTCGTTGCAGGCATGAATGTACTCCTCGGCTTGGAACGCGAGGAACAAGAAGCCGAGCAGGAACGTCGCGGCCAGCCAGACGATGAGCTGCTTGCGGTGGCCTGCGCGCAGGCCGTGGTGCGCAATCGTGATCGTGACGCCCGAGAGCAGCAGGATCGCCGTATTGACGGCGGGCAGCCCCCACGCGCCCATGCGCTCGACGGGCTCGCCGGCAGGCCCCGTCGACGGCCAGGTGTTCTCGAACCCCGGCCAGAGCAGGTAGTTCGTGAAGAAATTGTCGCCCTCGCCGGCCAGCCACGGCACGACGAGCACGCGCGCGTAGAACAACGTGCCGAAGAACACGGCGAAGAACATGACCTCGGAGAAAATGAACCACGCCATCGCCCAGCGGAAGGACGCGTCGACCTTGAGGTTGTAGAAGCCGCCCTCGCTCTCGCCGATGACGGTGCCGAACCAGCCGAACAGCATCACGAGCAACACGCCGAAGCCGGCCGTCACAATCCACGGGCCCGCGGCGAACGCATTCAGCCACAACGCGGCGCCCGTCATCATCGTGAACAAGCCGACCGAGCCCAGTATCGGCCAGCGGGTGCCGTGCGGTACGTAGTAGTGCCCCGGAGTGGCGTGTTCCATGACGACTCTAGTCCTTTGTCAATTCGATCCGTTCGAAACCGAGAAGTACGTGTACGAGAGCGACAGCGTGTCGACGTGCTCCGGCAAATCCGTGGCGACCAGGAAAGCCAGCGTGAGCTCGCGCTCCTCGTGCGGCGCGAAATCCTGGGTCGTGAAGCAGAAGCATTCGGCCTTGTTGAAATAGCGAGCCGCGGGGCCCGGCGCGACGCTCGGCACGGCTTGCGCCGTCATGGGAGCGCCCGAGAGATTCCGCGCGCGGAAGTGCGTCCGGTACAGCCGGCCCGGATGCACGTCCATGTGACTGACGTCGGGCTCGAGCGTGAACGGCGTGCCGCGCGCGACCGATGAAAGGAACTCGACGCGCACGGTGCGGCTCACGTCCGGCGCCTCGACGACGGCCACGGCGGCGGCCGCCGTCTTGCCGCCGAAACCCGTGATCTCGCAGAACACGTTGTAGAGCGGCACGAGCGCGAAGCCGAAGCCGAACATGGCGAACCCGAGGGCGGCGACCTTCAAAGCGAGATAACGGTCCGGAGCGTGCTTCACGTCAGCCGCCCCCACGAAGCATGAACCAGACCATGTACGCGGCGTAGATGAGCACCGCGAGCCCGGCGAGCAACCATGCGCTGCGCCGCACCTTCGCGGCGCGCGCAGCGTCCGTTCCGTCGCCGCGCTGGTCGGCTCCGGAGTGTTGCCGCTTCGGCTGGCTCATTTGACGACCGGGGGCTCGTCGAACGTGTGGGCAGGCGCCGGCGACGGCACCGTCCACTCGAGACCCGAAGGATTGTCCCAGACCTGGGCCGTGGCTTTCTCGCCGCCGCGGACGCACTTGACGATGATGTAGACGAACAAGAGCTGCGATAGCCCGAGGCCGAACGCGCCGATGCTCGAGATCGCGTTGAAGTCCGCAAACTGCGGCGCGTAGTCGGGGATGCGGCGCGGCATGCCGGCCAGCCCCAGGAAGTGCTGCGGGAAAAACGTGACGTTCGTGAAGATCGCCGTGAGCCAGAAGTGCAGCTTGCCGAGCTTCTCGTCGTACATGTGGCCCGTCCACTTCGGCAGCCAGTAATACGCGCCCGCGAACGCGCCGAACAACGCGCCCGGCACGAGCACGTAGTGGAAGTGCGCGACGACGAAATACGTATCGTGATACTGGATGTCGGCCGGCGCGATCGCCAGCATCAGCCCCGAGAACCCGCCGATCGTGAATAGGAACAAGAACGCGAGCGCATACAGCATCGGCGTCTCGAACGTCAGCGAGCCGCGCCACATCGTCGCCGTCCAGTTGAAGATCTTCACGCCCGTCGGCACGGCGATGATCATCGTGCTCAGCATGAAGAAGAGCTGACCCGCGAGCGGCATGCCGGCCGTGAACATGTGGTGCGCCCACACGACCATCGACAAGAACGCGATGCTCGCGGTGGCGTAGACCATCGCCGCGTAGCCGAACAGCGGCTTGCGCGAGAACGTCGGAATGACCTCCGAGACGATGCCGAACGCCGGCAGGATGATGATGTACACCTCGGGGTGGCCGAAGAACCAAAAGATGTGCTGGTACAGCACCGGGTCGCCGCCGCCCGCGGCCGAGAAGAAGCTCGTGCCGAAGAATCGGTCCGTCAGCAGCATCGTGACGGCTCCGGCCAGCACCGGCATCGCGACGATGAGCAGGTACGCCGTGATGAGCCATGCCCAGACGAACATCGGCATCTTGAGCAGCGCCATGCCGGGCGCACGCAGGTTCATGACCGTGACGATGATGTTGATCGCAGCCATGATCGACGAGATGCCGAGCAGGTGGACGGCGAAGATCGCGAACGGGAATGCGTCCGGGGTCTGAAGCATCAGCGGCGGATACATCGTCCAGCCGGCGGCCGGCGCCCCGCCGGGCATGAAGAACGTCAACAAGAGCAGCATCACGGCGAACGGCAGGAGCCAGAACGACCAATTGTTGAGGCGCGGCAACGCCATGTCCGGCGCGCCGATCATCAGCGGGATCATCCAGTTCGCGAACCCCGCGAACGCGGGCATGATCATCGCGAACACCATGACGAGCGCGTGCACGGTCGTCATGGAGTTGAAGAACTGCGGATCCACGAACTGCATGCCGGGCTGGAACAGCTCGAGACGAATGACGAGCGCCATTGCGCCGCCGACGAACAGCATGAGCAGGCTGAACACCAGATACAGCGTGCCGATTTCCTTGTGGTTCGTCGTCGTGATCCAACGCAGGCACCACGCGAGGAACCCGGCGCGGTGCTCGCCGTGGTGACCGTGCGGGGTGTCGATTGCGGTGCTGCTCATGTCGAATCTTCCTTGTTGCGTTGGGTGCGTCCGAGCGGCCGTACCGTGATCATTGCGGCGTGACGGCGCTGACTCGTTCGCGTTGCGACACGAGCCATGCGTCGTAGTCCTCTCGGCTCACGACGCGAACGACGATCGGCATGAAACCGTGGTCCATGCCGCAGAGCTCGGCACATTGGCCGCGATAGGTGCCCACCGTGTCGGCCTCGAACCAAGCCTCGTTGACGAAGCCC
>Ga0073934_10000813_pt1 | contig 82701 bp, 63 predicted proteins | sample LarsenN4metaG_FD_76834 | JGI IMG/M metagenome (GOLD analysis project Ga0073934, IMG submission 76834) | Hot spring sediment bacterial and archeal communities from British Columbia, Canada, to study Microbial Dark Matter (Phase II) - Larsen... ...
ATGGCCAGAACGAGCGCCGCCGCCGCAAGGCAGATGATCCGCACCTTCCGATTCCTCATGCTCTCACCTCCTGTTCCTCCAAGGGTCCTACCGTTTCCCGGTTGCCCAGTCCTCGCGGGCCGCGGAAAAGACACCGCGCCCCTCCAGGTGAGGCTAAGACCCGCTTTCCGGCACCGGCAATCCCATAGGGGCGGGATGGACAGGGGGAGGGACGAAGCGTCACCAGACCGGGACGGTTTGGCCGGGAGAGGAGGACCCGATTCCGGCCTCCCTCCCCCATTGGAAAGCCGGCGCGGGGGGACGGATGGCGCCGCCCTGGTCGCTGCCTCCTTCCGGTTGGGTGAACCCCCGGACCGGGCCGTCCGTCCCTCCTGGATTGCCCCGGACAGCGGGATGCCCCAGACTGCGTTGGGCGGGGCGAGAGGCGCCAGCCGGAGGGAGTGTCCAATGCGGACCTTGGGATTGGTGGGCGGAACGGGCTGGGTCTCCACAATCGAGTACTACCGGCTCATCAACGAGGACGTGAACCGCAGGCTCGGCGGACTCGAAGCCGCGAAGATCCTCCTCCACTCCTTCAACTACGGGGACATCAACCGGCTGAACGCGACGGAGGACCATCGGGGCGTGTTGGCCCTCGTGGAGGAGGCGGCCCTGGGACTGGAGAGGTCCGGTGCGGAGTGCCTGGTCCTGTGCGCCAACACCCTTCACCTGTACGCGGACGAGTTGCAGACCAAGCTGTCCCGCCCCATTCTCCACATCGCCGCGGCCACGGCGGAGTCCATCCGCGGCCGGGGGCTGGCCCGCGTCGGCCTCTTGGGAACCCGGTTTACCATGGAGAAGGACTTCTACACCCGGCGGCTCGGCGAGGCGGGACTCCAGGTTCTGGTCCCCGGAGAGGCTGACCGGGCCTTCATCCACGGCGCCATCTACGGCGAACTCCTCAAGGGCAGGTTCCTTCCCGAGACCCGGGCCCGCATGCTGGACGTCATCGAGGGGCTGCGCGAGCGCGGCGCGGAAGGGGTCGTCCTGGGATGCACCGAGATCCCCCTCCTCGTCCGGCCGGAGCACGTGGACCTGCCCCTCTTCGACACCCTGGCCATCCACGCGCGCGCCGCCGCGGACTTCGCGCTCTCTGGAGACGGCGGCTGAACCGGTTCCGGCCGATCCGGCTTTGGAGGTCCCGCCCGGGTGGTGCGTCTGGGGGCCAAGATCCGGGCTCGCCGACGGGCCGTCAGAGCCTGCGCAGGAGGACGGCCGTGCGGTCGTCGGCGAAGGGCTCCCCTTGGGCGAAGGTCTCCAGGTCCTTCTCCAATACGGCCGCGAGCGCATGCAGGTCCAGGAGGCGGTGGTCCCTCACGACGGCCTCCAGCCGGTCCGATTCATAGAGGTCGTGATCGGGGTTCATGGCCTCCGTGATCCCGTCGGTGTACAGGAGCAGGGTGTCTCCCTGGCGAAGAATGGTCTCTCCCTGGTCGTACTCCGCGTCGGGGAGGATCCCCAGAGGAAAGCCCCGGCCGTCGAGCCACTCCGTCCCCCCCGACTCCCTCACAAGGAGCGCCGGGGGGTGCCCCGCTCCGGAATAGGCGAGTCGCCCCGACCCGACGTCCAGGACGGCCAGAAACGCCGTGGCGAACTTCTCCGGAGGCGTCCTGCGGTGGAGGAGGCCGCCGACCCGAGCGAAGATCTGTGCCGGTTCGCGGCCGGCCTCGATGGGCGCCGCGAGGAGGGCCTCGAGGGAGGCCGTCAGGAGGGCCGCGGCGATGCCCTTGCCCGACACGTCCGCCACCATGAGCACGACCTCTCGGCCCTCGGACCGGGTCAGGACCTGGTAGAAGTCGCCGGAAACGTGGCGAGAGGGGAGGTTCCGGCCGAGGAACGCGTAGCCCTCCACCTCGGGGAGGCGGGTGGGCAGCAGGTTCAGTTGGATCCTCCGGGCGAGGGAGATCTCGTCCTCGAGGCGTCGGCGCTCGGCGGACTCCCGGGCCAGTTGGATGTTCCGGATCCGCAGGGAGGCCGCTGAGGCCAGGGTGGCCAGGAGTTCCAGGTCCTCCTCCGTAAAGGAACGCACGGCCACCTTGGAGGAAAGGAAGATCATCCCCAGGGGCCCCGAGGCGTCCATGAGGGGCGCCGCGAGGAGGCTCCGCACTCCGGCCGCGACGATGCTGGCCGCCCCGGCGAAGCGGGCGTCGTGCTCGGCATCGAGAACCAGGGCGCCCAGACCCTTCTCCCCCACCTCCGTGACGAGGTGCCGGGAGACGACCACCGGCCCCGAAGCCGTGGTCCGTTGGGCCGCGCAGGTGTACTCCCCTCCGGGGCCCCTCAGAAAGATGGCGCCCTCCTGGGGCTTCAGGTGGTCGAAGACCCGATCCAGGATGAGATTGAGGAGCTCCTTCTGTTCGCAGGATCCCGAGAGCGCGTGGTGGACCTCGTTCATGATCCTCAACCGTTCGGCGTACCGGGTGAGCGCGTCCCCGCCTCCTCCGGCCGGGGGAGGCGGCGAGGCCGCTTCGGGGATCAGTTCCGCGAGCGGCCGGAAGAGGGACTGCCCGGGTGCGAACAGATCCACCGGACGGGGCGGCGGGGCGGCCTCGGCAAGGGTCACGGTTGTGCCCCCCACGGCCAGGAGGTCCCCGGGGCCGACCTTGGTGGGGCCATCCACGGCCCTCCCGTTGAGGAACGTGCCGTTCCGGGAGTTGAGGTCCTCCACGAACCACTCGCCCTCCCTGTGGCAGAGGCGGGCGTGCTCGCGGGACAGGGCGCTGTCGTGTACGGTCACGTCGGCCCGGCTGGATCGGCCGATGACGCAGAAATCGGTCAGCAGGAGCCGCTCGAAGGGATCGCCCCAGGGCGGCGCCACGTGAAGCTTCAACCTCCGCGCTTCGGACATGACGCCCCCGAAATCTATCGAGGTTCCGAAACCCCGGCCGCCTGGGTCCTCTGCCGTAACTCCCGGGTCCAGTTGGAGACGACGCGGAGGCTCCGAATCTCCCCCTCCTCCTCGCCCCGCACGGCGGCCAGGAACCCTCCCTGGGGCCAGACCCGCAGACTGGTCAGCGCGCCCAGCACGCCGAGGTCGTTTGGGGAAAAGAGGGGTTCCGGGTCGAGAAACACGCCCGGTGAGGCGCCCGCGCGCGCTTTCTTCAGCGTCCCATCCCCCGCGACAAAGTAAAGGGTCTTGCCGTCGGCGGACCAGAGGGGCCTGTACCCCTGCCCGTGGGACACGGAAACGGCAGGGCTACCCACACGCCCGTCCCGGTAAGGAGCCACGTAGACCTCGTACTGGCCCGACTCGTCCGAAGGGTACGCCACCCAGCGGCCGTCGGGCGAGAAGGCCGGCACGCCGAGGCGTCCCCGCCCCGCCGTGAAGTCCTCGGCCTGCGCCTCCCCCGTCCAGCGCCCCTTCAGAAGAAGGCGCCGGATTCGGATCCGCGTCTTGGACGTGTCGCCGATTAGGAGGTCCCCCTCGGGGGTCCAGGCAAGGGGCAGGGTCTCGCCGGCGGGACCCGAGGTCTTCCACAGGCGGACGGGCGGGCGGGACCCGTCCAGCGGCGCCGCGTAGAGGCCGTCCTCATCGGTCCGGGCCGTCCGGGCGAAGACGAGGGACTTTCCGTCCGGCGTGAAAATGGGCACGTCCACGTCGGCGCCGGGGATCGCCATGAATCGCCTCAGCGAGCGCCGGGTCCGGTCCGCGAGGAAGGTCTCGTCGATGTTCTCGGCGTTCGTCACGGTGACCGCGAGGGTTTCCCCGTCCGGGGAGATCGCCAGCGCCCCTTGGAGAGACCGCCGTTCGGCCGACCACGGGGTGGCGTGTCCCGCCTCGTCCAGGAGGACGAGCCCTCGCCGGGTCCCCGCCCTCCCGCCGGACACGTAGAACAGGGTCCCGTCGGCGCCGACGAAAAAGGCCGCCGGCGTCCAGGTCGCCTCCGTCCGCATGCCGTCCAGGAGCGCCACGGGGGTCCCGGTGACCGTCAGCGCGACCGGGTCGAAGGGAACCGCCAGGAGGGTTTCGCGGCGGGAGAAGAGGAGTTGCCCCGTCTCCGGCAGGTAGCGCGGGTTGCCTCCGTCCTCGAGCAGGGCCTTCATCTCGCCGGTGGCCAGGTCCACGATGCCCACGTCCGTTCGGAAGCCGTTTTCGGCGTACACGACCAGGTTGGCGAAGGCGCGATCCTCCCGTGGGAGGGGCCTCAGCGCCTGCACGAATCCCCGGAAGCCCTCCATGCGCAGGGCGACCTTGCGGGCGCGGCCGTCCCGAGAGGAAATCCGAGCCATCTCGTTTCCCTGCTGATTCAGGACCAGGAGGTCTCCCCCGGGCAGGGCCACCACCTGGCGCCAGCCCTCCTCCCACGTCCCGAAAACCACCGGAGGAGCGCTCCCGTCCGCGGGAAGCCTCGCCAGGCGGCCCACGGCCCCGTCCCCCGAGGCGTAGAGGGCCGCGTAGATCCACTTTCCGTCGCGGCTGACGGCGAAGGCGCGGGCCCCCTCCGTGCCCGGAAGGGCTCTCACCTTGTAGCTCTCCAGGTCCCTGCGGTAGATCATGGCCCGTGGACCGTCGCCGCCGCCCGGCTCACGCTTGGAAGCCAGCATGAAGAGCGCGCGTCCGTCCGGCGATCCGTCGGAGAAGCCGACCCGAAGGTCCTCCGGGAACTCCAGGGAGAGGCTGGTCACGGGAACGGCGGCGGCCTTCGCGCTCCGTCGCTCCAACAAGACGAAGAGGGCCGCGGAACCGAGGGCCGCCCCCGTCAGGAGCAGGGCCGCCGCCCCCGCCGCGGCGCGAGGGGAGAGCCAGCGCTTGCCCGCGAGCGCGGCGGCCGTCATGCCGGAGACGGGTGTTCCCGGCGGCTCCGCCAGGGCTTCCTCGAGTTCGATGCGCGCGTCCGAGGCGTCCCTCAGCCTGCGCCGCGGGTCCTTCTCGAGGCATCGGCGGAGAAGGCGCTTGAGGGCCGCGGGCGTCTGCTCGGGCAGGGCCTCCCACTCGGGATCGCCCCGGAGCACGGCGGCGAGGGTGTCGGAGATGGTCTCGCCCTTGAAGGCCTGCTTGCCCGTGAGCATCTCGAAGAGGATGCACCCGAAGGCCCACAGGTCCGTGCGGCGGTCCAGGGGGCGCCCGCGGGCCTGCTCGGGGCTCATGTACCCCGCAGTGCCCAGCACGAGCCCGGCCCGGGTGGCATCGTAGGCCACCGTGGGCGAACGGCTGGGGTCCGAGCCCGAGGTGGGCTCGGGGGCGTAGGACTTGGCGAGGCCGAAGTCCAGCACCTTCACCTGACCCTGCGGGGTGAGCTTGACGTTCGCGGGCTTGAGGTCCCGGTGGACGATGCCCGCCTCGTGGGCGGCCGCCACGCCGGCGGCCACCTGGAGCGCCACGTCGATGGCCTCGGGAATGGGGAGCGGCCCCTCCTCGAGACGTTGGGACAAGGTGGGACCTTCCACGTACTCGAGAACCAGGCAAATCCGACCGTCGTGCTCCTCGATCCCGTAGATCCCCGCCACGTTGGGGTGGCTGAGGGCCGCCAGGAGGCGGGCCTCCCGTTCGAACCGGGCCCGCCGTTCGGGATCCGCCGCCACCTCGTCGTCGAGGGCCTTGATGGCCACGTGGCGCTCGAGCCTCGGGTCCCGCGCCAGGTAGACGATGCCCATGCCGCCTCGGCCCAGTTCGCCCTCGACGGGGTAGGGTCCGATCTTTGAGGGAAGGTCCGCCATGGCGTGCCGCCTTTCCGGGCCGTTCTTGCTTGGTGTTCTACGATGGAAAGCGCCCCCGGGTTTCTCCGCCGGGGACGGCCACCGAGCCTATTTCACGTACGTCAAAAAAAAGCCTTGGAGGTCTCCGTTCTCGTCATAGGGGGCTACGGAGACCACGGTGTAGCCTTCCGCGGCCATTCTGGCATGGAGTTCGTTCATCTTGTCCGCCGCCCTTGTTTTTCGGCCCAGGACCGAAATGTCCAGGAAGACCGTCCGGCCCTGCCGGCCCGGCTGGACCGCCGGGGGGGCTCCTGCTTCGGACTTTCCATGGGCGAACACACCCGTGGCGGCGCCCAGGAGACTGCCTGCGAGCAGGCCCGCCGCCACCACCGCCGCCCAACCATAGCCGCCCATCACAGCCCTTGGGTTTCTCATGCGCGTTCTCCTCCTCGGCCCGTGCCGAATGGGTGGTTCGACTGTAGCACGATGAGGGCGCTCCGGGTCACTCCCCCGCGGAGGAACGACGGACCGACTCGCGCTCCCATTCCAGAAGCCTGCGCTTCCGCCAGAGGCCGCCCCCGTACCCGCCCAGCCGCCCGTCCTTGTTCAAAACCCGGTGGCACGGGATGAGGATGGCGATGCGGTTCCTCCCGTTCGCCGTCCCGACGGCCCGGCAGGCCCCGGGAGCGCCGACGGCGAGGGCCACCTCCTCGTAGGTGCGTGTTTCCCCGTACGGGATGCGCAGGAGTTCTTCCCAGACCCGCCGCTGGAAGGTCGAGCCGGGAAAGACGAGGGGCACCGTGAAGCGCCGCAGGTCTCCCCGGAAATAGGCCTCGAGCTCGCGGCCCACCTGCTCGTGGTGGGCGTTCCGGCCCGGGACGGCCGCGCCCTGGAGGAGGCGGCGGAGCGTCTGGAATTGGGCCTCCAGCATCCGCCGGTCCGTGAATTCCAGGAGGCAGATCCCCTCGGGCGTGGCCCCGGCCACCAGGGGTCCGAGTGGGCTCTCGATCCAGTCCACGAGCACGGGAACCGCGTCGCGGCTCCGTCCCGGCGGGGCTCCGAAGGTCCTGGAGAAGGCCTCCCGGAAGCCGCTGTGGGACTCGTACCCGTGGCCCAGGATCACGTCGTCCAGACCGGCGCCTTCCCGGATCCGACCGAGGGCGTTCCCGAGGCGCCTGCCGCGGCAGTAGGCCTGAAAGGTCATCCCGTAGGTCTTCTGAAAGTGCCGGCGGACCCGGGCGGGGTCCAGGCCGAGGGCGCGGAGGTCCCCATCGGTGATGCGGGTCCCCGGGGAAGCCTCCACCCGCGCCAGGAGATCCGCCACCCAGGACGGGGGGCGGCCGTCGGCCTCCAGGGGCCGGCACCTCAGGCAGGGCCGGAAGCCCGCGAAGAGGGCCTCCCGGGCCTGGGCGAAAAAGCGGGTGTGCTCCTCGAGGGGACGTCGCGCCGGGCACGAGGGCCGGCAGAAGATTCCCGTGGTGGTGACCCCCACGTAGAAGATCCCGTCGTAGGCGGCGTCCTTCGCGCGGAAGGCCTTTTCCATTTCGTCCGGCGGCGGCAACGAGGTCATCGCGTTCTCCCTGGGAGGAAAAGCCCCCCGAAGACGCCACCATGGCGCACGGCGTCGCGTTCCGTCCACCGATTTTTGGACACCGAATCCGGCCGAGAGTCCCTATTCCGACTCCACGCCCGCCAGGCCCAGGACCCAATCCGGGCACCGGGGCTCCCCCGGAAGGATTCCCGTCCGGCCTTTCAGGGCGAAGGCCCACCGGTGGAGCCACGAAATGCCCGCTCCGCCGAAATACCCGTCGGGAAGGGCGTAGGCCGGGTCCTCCAGGGCGCGGTCGAGGGACACGAAGGTGTAGCCCCTGCGCCGCATCATGGCGGCGAGGTCGGAGAGGGCGTCGGCGTTGAGGGCGTTGGCGTGGACGAGAAGGACCTGCCTCACCTCGTAGCCGAGGAGCGCCGCCGACTGGCGCTCGAAGTAGTCGAAGCGCGCCTCCATGTACGGGACGTAGGCTTCGCGCACCCGCCGGGCGGACTCGGCATCGCCCTGTTCCAGCGCGTTGGAATAGGCCCTCGCGAAGATCCACTCCGAGTTGTCGTGGGTCACGGGGGCCGAGCGGAGGCCGCGCTGGGCGAGGAAGGCCTCGAGAGCGCGCTTGTCCTCGACGCTCCTGCCCGTGTGGAGCATGGGGTGGCGGAACCACCGGAGGGCCTTCCCGTGGCGGGCCAGGAGCGGCCGCAGGACCTCCTCCCCACGAAGGACCTCGGCCTCGTACTCCCCGGCCGACACCCGATGGCGCGAAACGTGGGTTCCCGTGTGGTTCCCGAGTTCGAAGCCCGCTTCGAGCCAGACCTTCAGGAGCGCCTCGCGGTCCGTCTCGTGCGGTCGGGCGCCCACCACGAATCCGGTGGCGGGGATCCCCTCGGCCTTCAGGCCGTCCACCAGGCGGCGGGTGAGGCCGAGCCGGCCCTCCGGGGAAGAGGTCCCGGCGCTCACCAGGGGGAGGTCGTCCACCGTGACGGCCACCTCCCGGCGCCCGCCCGCGCCCCCCTTCCCGATCGCCGCGGGAGCGAGGGCTCTCAGGCGCTCCAGGCAATCCATAAGGGCGGCCTTCGTCTCCGCGTCCTTCTCGGAGGTGGCCGCGGCCTTCAGGTCCGGCTCCGCCGCCGTCCATTCGAGGTCCAGAAGGGTGCGGGCCGCGCTCAGGCGCACCTCGGGGTCGGCGTCGCGCAGGAGGCCACGGATCCAGAGGGGGCCGTCCCAGCTGCGCATGGCCGCGAGGTTCCGCACGGCCTCGGCCCGCTCGCCCGCGGACCCGTACATGAGGGCCTGTTGGCAGGCGGATTCGGAGGCGCGCCGCGCCGCGTCGAACAGGATCTCCCCGCCGACGAGTCCGGGCCGAACGACGGTCGGGGCGTAGGGCGCCGGTCTCCGGCGCGCCGCCCAGCGCACGGCGCGGGGGACGATCCACCTCAGGCCCGGCGTGGCCTCCGGGTGGCCCACCGACAGGAAGACCCGGCCCCGGCCCGATTCGGCCGTGAGGAGGAGGGGCCGGCCCGGCGTCATGCCCGCCGGGGCGTCGTTCTCCAGGTGCACGTCGCTCTTCATGGAGGCCAGGACCTCGTACCGGGGGATCGCACCCTCCGAGGGTTCCAGGAGGGGACCCTCGTAATAGACCATATGGCACGTTCCCCAGCCCCGCAGTTCGGGGAGGAAGTCCAGGCCCGCCGGAGTGGGGTCGAAGGCGATGAGGCCGTGGCCCCGCTCGTCGTGCTCCCGGTCCACCGCGCGGGCGGGAAAGAGCCTCAGGCAGGCGTACCCGGGCGTGTCCGAGAGCAGGTAGGCTCCGGCGCAGAGGCCCACGGCGCCCCGCCCTTCCTCGAGGACGAAGCGCCGCACCTCCTCGACGCCCGCGTCCCCCAGATCGGTTCGCTGGCGCCCTCCGCCCCCACCCGGAAAGACGACCACGTCCACCTCCCTCAGCCCTCCCGACACGATTTCGGCGGCGGAGATCTCCCGCACCGTGAGGGTCGGATCGATGCGGCAGGCCTCCACGGCCATGCGGACGCAGGAGGGCGAGGCCCCGTTTCCGTTGAAGACCGCCACGCGCAGGGGCGCGCCGGCCTGCCCGAAGGCGGAGAGAACCGAGAGGTTGAGAAGGAAGGTCGCAAGGGCCGGAAGCAGACGCCGGAGGGCCATGGGGTATACCTCCCAAGGGAGGCAGGATGAGGCCGGCGGGGCCCGCCGCGCAAGATGGCGCGATCCCGTCCTCCCCTGCCCGTGTGGGAGGACCGGTATCTCCGGCCCATCCGTTTCGGACCGGCTCTCGGCCGGGCCGGACGCGCCGCGAGGCCCTCTTCGCTTCCCTCAGAGACTCTCGGCGAGCCGCTCGGAGATCTTCGCGATGATGGAGCGCATCTCGGGAAGGGACTTTTCGAAGGCCCTCACCATCTCGGGATCGAAGGCTTCGCCCGAGAGCCTCCGGATTTCCTCCACCGCCGCCTCCATCCGCCAGGGCTCCTTGTAGGGCCGCCTGGAGAGCAGGGCGTCGAAGACGTCGCAGAGGGCGACGATGCGTCCCTCCACGGGGATGGCCTCCCCCCTCAGCCCCTGCGGGTACCCCGCGCCGTCCCACCGCTCGTGGTGGGTCAGGGCGATCTCCGCGGCCGCGCGCATGATGGCCGAGTCGTGGCCCGAGAGAAGGTCGTAGCCGATGCGGGTGTGGCGCCGCATGACCTCCCACTCGGACTCCGTGAGGGGACCTTCCTTCAGGAGGATCCGGTCGGGGATCGCGATCTTCCCGATGTCGTGCATGGGGCTCGCCGAAAGGATCAGCTCCGCGTGGTCGCGGGAAAGCCCCAACGCCCTGGCCAGGGCGCCGGAGAACTGGCTGATGCGCAGGATGTGGAGTCCCGTCCCCTCGTCCCGGAACTCCACGGCCCGGCTCAGGCGCTGGATGATCTCCAGGCGGTTCTGCCTCAGCTCCTCCGTGCGCTCCCTGACCTTCTCTTCGAGAAGTCGGTTCTGGTCCTCCAGGTCCCGGTACAGAAACCGCGTCTCCAGAAGGATCCGGAGCCGTGAGAGGACCTCCAGCTGGTCGAAGGGTTTCGTCAGGAAGTCGTGGGCGCCGGAGGCCAGGGCCCGGATCCGGGTCTGGCGGGTGATGTCGGCGGTGAGGACCAGGATGCCGACGTACCCGCCGTTCCGGTTTCGCTTCAGCTCGTCCAGGATCGAGAACCCGTCGGGGGGAGGCATGTGCAGGTCCAACAGGAGCACATCGGGCCGGAAGGCCCCGTGAAGAGCCACGGCCTCCCGCGAGTCGGTGATGGAGAGGGTCTGGGAGTAGCCCTCCGCGGCCAGGATCTTCTCCAGCAGCCGGACGTTGGGCTCCTCGTCGTCCACGATCAGGATCCTGGCGCTCCTCAGCCGCTCCTCGGAAATCATGGTGAGCCCTCTCCTTTCGTTCCCGGCGGCTCCCCCCCGAGGGCCGCGTCGACGGCATCGAGGAAGCGTCCGATGTCCAGGGGCTTGGTGAGGTAGGCCGAGACGCCCCGCTGAAGGACGCGGGCCACTTCGTCCGGCATGGCGCTGGCGCTCACCACCACGACGGGCGGAGAGGGCCCCAGGTCCCCCCCGCCGTCCAGAGCGTCCAGGATCTCGAGGCCGTTGCCGTCGGGCAGGTGCAGGTCGAGGAGGAGGAGGGAGGGCCGCTCCCGTTTCAGGGCGGCCATTCCCTCACGCACCGAGCCCGCCGCCGCGAGCCGGAGGCCGGGCCTGCGCTCCAGCACCCGGCGGACCAGGGCCAGGTTGGCGGGATCGTCCTCCACGTAGAGCACCGTCCGCACGGTGCGCTCGGGCCCCGCCTCGGAGGGGGCCGATGCGGGCTCTCCCGCGTCCCCCGCCCCCCCGGAGTCATTCCGGGGGGCCGCCGGCAGGAGCAGGGTGAAGCGGCTGCCCACCCCCGGCGTGCTTTCCACTCGGATGTCCCCGCCCATGAGTCGGGCCAGGCGCCGGGACAGGGAGAGGCCGATGCCGGTTCCTGGAATCCCCTGGCGGTCCGCGCTCAGGCGCTCGAAGGGCTCGAAGACCCTCTGGACCTCTTCGGCGCTCATCCCGGCCCCCGTGTCCGCCACCGAAAGGGCCACCCGGTCCCCTTCCCTCCCGAGGCTCACCCGCACCTGCCCCGCCTCCCGGTTGTACTTCACGGCGTTGGAAAGGAGGTTCAGGAGGATCTGCCGGACGCGCCCCCGGTCCCCCAGGACCCAGGGCGGTGCCTCCTCCCGGGGCGGCTCCAGGAGGCTCACCGCCCGCTCCCTCGCGGCGGGTTCCAGGGCCCTCATGCACTCGGCCAGGACGGGCGCGGGGTCCAGAGGTTCCCGGGCCGTTTCCAGGCGCCCCGATTCCACGCGCGCCAGGTCCAGGATCTCGGTGATGAGGCCGAGGAGGTGCCGGCCCGAGCCCCGGATCGTTTCCAGCGCCTCCCGCTGGGCCCCCGTGGGCGGCTCCCTCTTGTCCGTCAGGAGCAGTTCCGAAAAGCCCAGAATGGAGTTGAGCGGCGTGCGCAGTTCGTGGCTCATCCGGGACAGGAACTCGGACTTGGCCCGGTTGGCGCGCTCCGCCTCCTCCCTCGCCCGCTCCAGGTCCAGAAGGGCCATCCGCCGGGCCTCGGCCTCCTCCGCCAGCCGCCGGGCCCCCGCCGAAATCTCCTGGCCCTTCCGCAGGAGGATCTGCTCGTAGCCGCCCCGCAAGACCTCGAAGGCGTAGATGAGGAGGGACACCACGACATAGCTCGCGAGGGCCTGGCGAAGCACGGGAGTCGGGTACGGGAACCAGGTCAGGCCCGCCTCCGAGGCGGCGAAAGCCGCGACCAGCAGGACCATGCTCGCCCCCACCCAGGCCCATCCCATCCGGCTTCCCTTGAGGTAGAACGCCGCCGCGGGCATGCAGAACCACCAGAAGAGGCCCGTCCCGGCCACCCCGCCCGAGAAGAGCAGGACCGCCAGCAGGGACAGCGTCAGCATAAGGCCCAGGTTCACGGCGATGCGGAGGTTTTTCGTGAGGCGGAGGTACAGGAGCAGGGCCGCCGTCATGGCGCCGAAGGCCAGCTCGATGACGCCCAGGACGGGCTGGGCCTCCCATTCGGGCCCGAAGAGGTGGTAGAGGCCGAAGACCGCCATGGCGAGGAAGTTGACGGCCCCGAAGATGTTGAGGTACGCGCCGCGCCTCAGCCCCGGGCTCCTCCCCGAATAGGCCTCCGCCATCGGCCGGAAAGGCTCCACCCCGGGTTCGATCCGGTCCTCCTGGGAACCGGGATCCCGCCCGCTCGCCACGGCTGACCTCCTCGCCCCGACCCCGAGAGGCGCCGCTTCGTTGCCCAGGGATTCGCCCCGGGTTCTTTTCCAGAATCTAGGATGTTGTCCACCCGGGGTCAAGGAAATGGATACAGCGTTCTCGGAGGAAGGCGGCAGCGGTGGTGGGGGCAGAGCGCCGAAGCCCCGAGAGTAGCCCGTAGAACGCTGCTCCCGTCCCAGCCCGCGGCTGGCCCCTAAGAGGGTTTCCAGGGGACCTTCTTCCTGGTTCCCCCCCTCACTGAACGCTGCGTGCACTCTGGCGGCCTACCTTGGGACGTTGAAGGGGCGACCTGGACTGGCCCGGTCCTCATGCCCGTAGTACGATTCCTGGAGGGTAGCGGCGTTTTCCAGGGGCGGATGGGCAAGGCACACGCGAGGGCATCGCCAACTCTTTGGGTTCTGAAGACTTGTTCCAACGCTAGAACCCCGGGTTCGGGAGGAAAAAGTGAAGCAGGTGGTCATCGAGAACCCGGTCATCAACTCCCCTTTCGAGGAGCCCACCCGCCACTTCAAGTTCTCCGACGAGGGCATCACCAACGAAATCGTGGGCAGACGGCGAACGAGTTCCTACTTTATCCCCATCGCCAAGCCCCGCAGCAAGGGTCGCCAACTCGCCTTCGAAACCGAGTGGACCGAGGACCGTATCGAGGAGAACGTCTTCATCAACCAGGTCCGGGAACGCGTGGGCCTGTGGCGCAAGAAGGGACGGTTCGGTGTTACCAAGACGACCCAAATGCTCCTGAACCACTGGACGAGTCCCGCGCGAGCAAAGAAGTTCTTCTTCTGCCAAATCGAGGCCCTGGAAACGATCATCTACGTCACTGAGGTGGCCCGCAAGAACGGAGACGCGTGGATCGAAAACAGACTCGAAGAAAGTAACCGCGACGCGAACCCGGATCTCTACCGCATCGCCTTCAAGATGGCGACGGGAAGCGGTAAAACCAGCGTAATGGGAATGCTCATCGCCTGGCACACGCTCAACAAGCTGGCCAATCCTCAGGATGCCAGGTACTCGGACAGCTTCCTTGTGGTGACCCCAGGCATCACCATCAAGGACAGGCTCCGCGTCCTGATGCCCAGCGATCCGAACAATGAGTACCGAACCAGAGATATCGTCCCCCAGTTCCTGTTGGAGGACTTGGGGCGGGCCCGGATCGTGGTCACCAACTTTCACGCATTCAAGCCGCGAGAAACAGCATCCGCAGGGAAAGTCACCAAGAGCATCCTGGGCCAGGGCGAGAGCAGCCCCTTTACCGAGTCCCCCGACCAGATGGTCCGACGGGTGTGCAGGGAACTCGGGAACAAGAAGAACATTGTCGTCTTGAACGACGAAGCCCACCACTGCTACCGGCGCAAGCCGGACGGCGACGAGGTTAGGCTCTCGGGCGACGAAAGGAAAGAGGCGCAGAGGCGGGAGGAAGAGGCCCGGATCTGGATCTCCGGACTGGAAGCAGTCAAGGCCAAGCTGGGTATCCGTGCGATCTACGACCTTTCGGCAACCCCATTTTTCCTGAGGGGGTCCGGCTACTCCGAAGGCACACTGTTTCCGTGGGTCCTTTCGGACTTCTCCCTCATTGATGCGATCGAATCCGGCATCGTCAAGGTTCCCCGCGTTCCCGTTGCCGACAACTCCATGACCTCGGAACAGCCTACTTACCGAGACCTCTGGCCGCGCATCCGCGAGCACCTGCCCAAGAAGGGCCGTGGTACCCAAGCCGTGACGGGCGAGCCCCGCCTCCCCGCCGAGCTGGAAGGGGCCCTCCAAAGCCTCTACGACAACTATCGAAAGTACTACGATCATTGGGAAAGGAATGAGGACGCCCGCGCACGGGGCCTGACGCCGCCTGTGTTCATCGTGGTGTGCAACAACACCAACGTCTCGAAACTCGTCTTCGATTACATCGCCGGATGGGAGAAACCCCTCCCCGACGGCACGACGGTTTTGGTCCCCGGCCAACTTGCACTCTTCAGCAACGTTCAAGGAGAAACCTGGCTCGCCCGTCCCAACACCATCCTGGTGGACAGCGAACAGCTCGAGTCGGGCGAGGCGATGAGTGACGAGTTCAAGAAGATCGCCTCTCGTGAGATCGAAGAATTCAAGGACGACTACCGCCGCCGTTTCCCTGGGCGCGACGCCGAATCCCTCACCGATGAGGACCTTCTCCGCGAGGTCATGAATACCGTGGGCAAGCCCGGCAAGCTGGGCGAGCAGGTCAAGTGCGTGGTCTCGGTCTCCATGCTCACGGAAGGATGGGACGCCAACACGGTAACTCACATTCTGGGAGTTCGCGCCTTTGGCACCCAGCTCCTCTGCGAGCAGGTGGTGGGGCGCGGGCTACGGCGAATGAGCCACTGCACCGAGGCGCGCACCCTCACCGTGGACGGCCAGACGGTCTCCTTCGACGGCTTTCCCGTGGAGTACGCCGAGGTGTACGGCGTCCCCTTTTCCTTCATCCCCTGCTCGGGGACGCCCGTAGACCCCAAGCCGGGACCCGCGCCCACCCGCGTCCGGGCGCTGGAAGACCGCTCCGCCTGCGAGATCACCTTCCCCAGGGTTACCGGCTACCGCTATGACCTTCCGTCCGAGAGAATCACGGCTACCTTTTCCTCTGATAGCCATCTGACGCTCTCCACCGAACACGTGCCCACGAAGACCGAGAACGCGCCCATCATCGGCGAGACCAGTATCCATACCCTCGAAGACCTGAAAAACCGGCGACCCAGGGAAGTGGAGTTTCTCCTCGCCAAGCGGGTGCTGGAGCGCAATTGCCGGGATGACTCGGGCAACGTGAAAGCCTGGCTCTTCCCCCAAATTCTCGGCATCACCCGGAGGTGGCTCCAGGAGTGCCTTCGGTGCAAGGACGACACCTTTCCCCAGCTTCTCCTCCTCGTGGAAAATGCCGATGCCGCGGCGGAGCGAATCTACCGTTCCATCGTGGCGGGTGAAGCCGGCGAGAAGCGCCTCCAGCCGATCCTGGAGCCCTACGAGACGGTCGGGTCCACGCGACACGTGGACTTCGACACGACACGGCCGACGTATGCGACGCGGCCCGACAGGTGCCACGTCTCGCACGTCGTCGCCGACACGAAGTCGTGGGAGCAGAAGCTGGCGCAGACCCTCGAGGAGATGGACGAGGTCGTCTGCTACGTGAAGAACCAAAACCTTGGGTTTACAATCCCCTACACGCTGAACGGCGAAGAGCACAATTACCTGCCCGACTTCATTGCGCGAGTCCGGGACGGACACGGAGACGGCGATCTCTTGAATCTCATCATTGAAGTCACGGGCGAGAAGGAACGCGACAAGGAGGCCAAGGTCGGCACGGCACGCGCGCTGTGGGTCCCGGCCATCAACAACCACGGCGGTTTCGGCCGCTGGGCCTTCATCGAGATCAAGGACCCGTGGGATGCGAAGAACGCAATCCGCACTTTCTTGGCTGCTGGGGATGAACGATGAGCCCGGCCAATCATGACAGGGTTGGATACTGGTCCGAAATCAAGCTCGAAATCGTGAAAAAGTATGCTTCCGCCTATTCGAACATCATGAGCAATCAGCCTTTAATCAAGCGCTACCTGTACATTGACGCGTTCGCAGGTTCGGGAACCCACATTTCCAAACGCACGGGTAACTTTATCCCGGGGAGCCCTCTCAACGCGCTCGAAGTTCAGCCGCCATTCCACGAATACCATTTTATAGACCTCGACGGTGATAAGGCCAAGAGTCTCCGGCAGCTTGCCAAGGATGAGCCAAGGGCTCATGTGTATGAGGCGGACTGCCATACGGCGCTCTTTGAGCACATCCTCCCCCGGTGCAGGTATGGGGATTTTCATCGCGCTCTATGCGTCCTTGACCCTTACGATCTCAACCCAAGCTGGGAGATCGTCAAGAAAATCGGACAGATGCAATCGGTCGAAATTTTCCTGAACTTCATGATCATGGATGCAAACATGAACGTGCTCTGGAAGAATCCTGAAAGGGTGAGTCCTGAGCAGCAGGCCCGGATGGACCGGTTCTGGGGCGACAACTCATGGAGAGAGTCCCTCTACCGAAAGCAGCCACACCTCTTCGGTTTCGAAGAGCTCAAGCAGGATAACGACGCCGTCGCAGAGGCTTATCGGGCCCGCCTAAATGTTGAGGCCGGGTTCGCTTACGTCCCCAGCCCTATGCCCATGCGAAACAGCAATGGGGCGGTCATTTATTACCTCTTCTTTGCTTCTCCCAACTCCACGGGGGGCAAGATTGTCAGCGAAATCTTCGAAAAGTACCGAAATAGAGGGGCCGGCTGATGGCCACCCACTCCTCCATCGAATGGACCGAATCCACCTGGAACCCGGTGACGGGTTGTTCGAAGATCAGTCCAGGCTGCAAGCACTGCTACGCGGAGCGCATGGCGCTGCGCTTGCAAGCCATGGGGCAGGCCAACTACGCGAAGGGGTTTGAGGTGTCGCTCCATGGGCACGTGCTTGAACTGCCATTGAAATGGAAGAAGCCGCAGACCATCTTCGTGAACTCCATGAGCGACCTCTTCCACAAAGACGTGCCCGAAGCCTTCATCCAGCAGGTCTTCGATGTGATGAATCGCGCCCACTGGCACTGCTTCCAGGTCCTGACAAAGCGCTCGGAACGGCTCGCGGAGCTGAGCCCGCGCCTGCCCTGGGCCCCCAACATCTGGATGGGTGTGAGCGTGGAGACCGAGACGTACTACAACCGCATCCACGACCTGAGTAAGACGGGGGCGCACATCAAGTTCCTTTCCTGCGAGCCGCTTCTCGGCCCCCTGTCGGATCTACCCCTCGACGCCATCCACTGGGTCATCGCCGGGGGCGAGTCGGGACCTGGAGCCAGGCCGATGAGGGAAGAATGGGTGACGGAGGTCCGCGACCAATGCGTTGGGCAACGGGTCGCCTTCTTCTTCAAGCAGTGGGGCGGTGTGCAGAAAAAGCGAGCCGGAAGGCTCCTGGAAGGGCGCACCTGGGAGGAGATGCCGGCAATGGCCGCATCGGGTGCGCCGCAAGTCACCCCAGGCCTGGGCGCCTAGGGTCAAGAGGGAGAGATATCCACGATGGGAAAAGAGATTTCCCGCGAGATGAAGCATCCAGGCGAAATCGTCCTCTACCGGACCGAGGACGGTCGAACCCGGATCGAGTGCCGGTTCGCCGACGAGAACATCTGGCTGACGCAGGCCCTGATGGCGGAGCTGTTTCAAACCACCGTGCCCAACATCAACCTCCACATCAAGAACATCCTCGGGGAAGGAGAACTGCCGGCTGAGGGAACTATTAAGGATTACTCAATAGTTCGTTCTGAGGGTCTGCGCCAGGTCGAACGCCCGGTAAAGCACTACAGCCTCGAAATGATCCTCGCCGTCGGCTACCGCGTCCGGTCACAGCGCGGCACGGCCTTCCGCCAATGGGCGACGGCGCGCCTGAAGGAGTACCTCCTCAAGGGCTTTGTTTTGGACGACGAGCGGCTGAAAAACCCGCCGGGGCCCGGCGTGCCCGACTACTTTGACGAAATGCTCGAGCGAATCCGCGACATCCGCGCCAGCGAACGCCGGATGTACCTTCGCCTGCGCGAGATTTTCGCCCTGGCGGCGGACTACGACCCCAGCGACGCGGAGACCGCCCACTTCTTCCAGACCGCCCAGAACAAGCTCCACTTCGCCGTGACGGGGAAGACCGCCCCGGAACTCATCGCCGGCCGCGCCCGGGCGAGCCTTCCCAACATGGGACTCACGACGTGGAGGGGCGCCGTGGTCCGCAAAGGGGACGTGACGGTGGCCAAGAACTACCTCCGCGGGGAGGAAATCACCGAGCTGAACCGCATCGTGACCATGTTCCTCGACTTCGCGGAGGACCAAGCCAAGAGGCGCAAGCAGGTCTTCCTGAAGGACTGGCGGGAGCGGCTGGATGCCTTCCTCGCCTTCAACGAGCGTCCGGTCCTTCCCAGCGCGGGCTCCGTTTCCCGGGAGGAGGCGGACCGGAAGGCCCAGGCCGAATACGAGCGGTTCGCCCGGAGGCGGCGCGAAGCGGCTGAAGCAGAGGGGCTTCGGCAGCTTGAGCAGGCCGCCGCCCAGCTCGCCGTGAAGAAGGCGCCCCGCAAGGAGAGGAAGAACAATGGCTAGGAAATCCGCCAGCGGATCCGTTCCGGTGTCGAGCGTGAAGCACAGGGACAAGCGGGTGAACATCCCGACGCAGGAGCTTCGGGACTTCGTGGCGTCCGATGAGAGCGCCCCGAAGACCATGCTCTACCCGCGCGACCCTTCGCTCGACCCCCAGCTCGTCTGGAAGGGCAAGGACGAGCAGGACCGGAAGGACCTGGAGGTCCCCGTCGTGCCCGTTTACATCCAGGAGAAGATCCAGCCCCAGGCCATCGTGGAGCAGGTGCGCGCCGAGGCCAAGAAGGAGGCGCCGGGCCTGGCCTCCCTCTTCTCGGACTTCAACGGCATCGTCTTCGAGGACCTCGTGGACTTCTACCACCACGAGCAGAACTGGACGAACCGCATGATCCTGGGCGATTCGCTCCTCGTCATGACGTCGCTCGCCGAGAAGGAGCGGCTCAAGGGGAAGGTCCAGATGATCTACGTGGACCCGCCCTACGGCATCAAGTTCGGCTCCAACTGGCAGGTCTCCACGCGCAAGCGCGACGTGAAGGACGGGAAGGCCGAGGACGCCACCCGCCAGCCGGAGCAGATCAAGGCCTTCCGCGACACCTGGGCCCTGGGCATCCACTCCTACCTGAGCTACCTGCGCGACCGGCTCACGGTCGCCCGTGACCTCCTCACCGAGAGCGGAAGCATCTTCGTCCAGATTGGGGATGAAAACGTCCATCTCGTCCGGTGCCTCCTGGATGAGGTATTCGGAAGTGAGAACTTCATTAGTACGATCTATTTTGCAACCACTGGCGGTTTTGAAACGGCCTATCTATCTCGCCTCGGTGATCAGATCTTGTGGTATTCCAAGAGCCGTGACATGCTCAAGTACCGCCAGCTCTACTTGCCCAAACAGCCTCGCGCAACTGGTGGGTGGGGATTTAACTATGTACAAGAATCAGGCTTTTCACGCAGGTCGCTTTCAAAGGAAGAGCGATCCGGCGAACAGACCCAACCGCCTGATGGTCGTCTCTACATGCTCGACAATCTCATCTCGCAGGGGCCAGCGGCCCAAGGTGAGGTTGAATTTTCTTTCGAAGGCCAGCAATTCACGTGCGGTCCGCGCTCCCACTGGAAAACAACCCTTCCAGGAATGAGTCGGCTTGGCAAGGCATGGCGTGTTCAGGCAGCGACAACCCAGGTTCGTTACATTCGGTTCTTTGATGACTTTTCGGTTCAGCCGCTGAACAGCGATTGGGATGATACTGCTCAGGCTGGATATGTTGAAGATAAACTCTATGTGGTCCAAACCTCGCTAAAGGTAATTGAGCGTTGCCTTCTCATGACCACCGATCCCGGGGACCTGGTCCTCGATCCGACCTGCGGTTCGGGCACGACGGCCTACGTGGCAGAACAGTGGGGGCGGCGCTGGATCACGATCGATACCTCTCGCGTGGCGCTCGCGCTGGCGCGCACGCGCCTCATGGCGGCGCGCTACCCCTACTACCTCCTGGCCGACTCGCCGGAGGGTCTGCGCAAGGAGGCCGAGATCTCGGGCCACGTTCCGCCCGACATCAAGACCAGCGGCGACATCAAGAAAGGCTTCGTCTGCAAGCGCGTCCCCCACGTGACCCTGAAATCCATCGCCAACAACGAGGAGATCGACGTCATCCATGAGAAGTTCCAGGTTTTGCTCGAACCCCTGCGCGCCGAGCTGAACAGGCTCCTCAAGAAAAGCTGGGAGGAGTGGGAGATTCCCCGCGAAGCCGAGGAGAAGTGGCCCGAGAAGGCCACGAAGGTTCACGAAGAGTGGTGGAAGCGGAGGCGCGAGCGCCAGAAGGAGATGGACGCCTCCATCGCCCGGCGAGCCGAGTACGAAACGCTCGTGGACCAGCCCTACGAGGACAACAAGCGCGTCCGCGTTTCGGGGCCCTTTACCGTCGAGAGCCTCTCGCCCCACCGCGTCCTCGCGCCCGAGGAGGACCGCCCCGCCGCCGAGGCACAGGCCGAGGACGGCGCAGGGCGGCCCCAGTTCGTCCCCATGATCCTCGACAACCTCAAGAAGGCGGGGGTCCAGAACACCCGAAAGGCCGAGCGTCTCAAGTTTGACCGGCTGGAGCCCTACGCGGGCCTCTGGATTCAGGCCGCCGGAGAGTACACCGACAAAGACGGCAAGGCCCGCCGCGTGGCCGTGGCCATCGGCCCCGAGCACGGCACCGTGGGCGCCGACCAGGTGAAAGAGGCGGCCAAGGAGGCGCTCAAGGGCGTGGGCTTCGACCTCCTCGTGGTCTGCGGCTTCGCCTTCGACGCCCACGCGGGCGAGAGCGCCAAGGAGTTCCAGCCCCCCGAAAAGGGTGACAACAAGCCCGCCAAGGGCGGCGCCATCGCCGAGGAAGAACGCCAGTACGGCAAACTGCCCATTCTCCTCGCCCGCATGAACCCCGACCTGGCCATGGGCGAGGAGCTTCTCAAGAAGACGGGTGCCGGGAACCTCTTCATGGTCTTCGGCGAGCCGGACCTGGAGGTGCGCAAGACGAAGGACGGCAAGCTCATCGTGAACCTCAAGGGAGTGGACGTCTACGACCCCACCACCGGCGTCATCCGGTCCAGTTCCACCGACGACGTGGCCTGCTGGTTCATCGACACCAACTACAACGGGGAGAGCTTCTTCGTCCGCCACGCCTACTTCTGCGGCGGCGACGAGCCCTACGACAAGCTCAAGCGCGCCCTCCGCGCCGAGGTGGACGAGGCTGCCTGGAGCGCCCTGTACTCCACCACCAGTCTCCCCTTCGACCCGCCCGAAACCGGCAAGATCGCCGTAAAGGTCATCAACCACTACGGCGACGAGGTGCTCAAGGTGTATGAGGTGTAGCTGGAACGGGCACACATCACGATGAAGGCACCCTCCAGGGCGACGACCCATCGCTTTCGAAGCGAAGCGGAGAAAGCGGCGTCCCGACGCCGGTGGGCCTCATGCAAGGAAAGCGAGCGGCCGGGGGCCGACTCGTACTCGGGTACTTGGAGCGCCCCCGGCCGCGACGCTTGACGCCGCAGGAGGTCCGGCGCCGTCGGCGCGGCGAGGAGGGGGGTGGGTCGAGGGTCATCCCGCAGGCCGGGATGCCCGAAGGGCCTCCGGGCCATCAAGGCGACGTGATGAAAGGCCTGAGAAGGTTCCGGTCAGACATCGCATATCCCGCGACCTAGCTTGGACCATCGCTTGGCCCGCGGGCCTTTCGGACCGTCGCCTTTCGCCCGGAGTCAAGCGCCAAGGGCGCTTGGACGGCCTGCCCCCAAAGGATCACTCTCGATTTCGAGCGCACCCATCGCGACGCTACGCGTAAACACCCCAAATCGGCTCCGGAGCGTTGCGCCACGGGGAGAAGGAGAGTGTCCCCGACGCCGGTCGCCCTGCGCCCGGGGGTCTCTGGCCGTTTTCCGCTCGCCTACTTCCCCTTCCCCGCCTTCTCGCGGGCCTGGAGGCGGCCCCAGGCGTCCTTGAGGGTGACGGTGCGGTTGAAGACGGGGGCGCCGGGGCGCGAATCGGGGTCGGCGCAGAAGTAGCCGATGCGCTCGAACTGGAAGCGCTCGCCGGGCAGGGCCGCGGCGAGGGAGGGCTCCACGAAACACTCGGGGAGCGTCACCAGGGACTTGGGATTCAGGTTCACCCGGTAGTCCTGCCCCTCGGGGAAGTCGTCGGGGTCGGGGTTCTTGAAGAGGCGGTCGTAGAGGCGGACTTCGGCCCTGGCGGCGTGGGCCGCCGAGACCCAGTGGAGGGTGGCCTTGGGGGAGCGCCCGTCGGGACTGGAGCCTCCGCGCGTGGCGGGGTCGTAGGTGCAGCGCAGTTCCGCAACCTGCCCCGCCTCGTCCTTCACCACGCCCGTGCAGGTGATGAAGTAGGCCCCCCGCAGGCGCACCTCCCGCCCCGGGGCCAGCCGGAAGAACTTCTTCGGGGGATCTTCCATGAAGTCGTCGCGCTCGATGTAGAGGACGCGGGAGAAGGGCACCTTGCGCGTGCCCGCCGAGGGATCCTCGGGGTTGTTCACGAGGCCCATCTCCTCCACCTGATCTTCGGGGTAGTTCTCGAGGACGACCCGGAGGGGGCGCAGGACGGCCAGGCGGCGCGGGGCGCGCCGGTTCAGGTCGTCCCGCTGGCACTCCTCCAGCATGGCGAGGTCCACCACGCTGTTCGACTTGGACACGCCGATCTTCTCGCAGAAGGCGCGGATGGCTTCGGCCGTGTAGCCCCGCCGCCGGTAGCCCGCCAGGGTGGGCATGCGGGGGTCGTCCCATCCGGAGACGTACCCCTTGTTCACGAGTTCCAGGAGCTTGCGCTTGGAGAGCGCCGTGTAGGTCAGGTTGAGACGGGCGAACTCGTACTGCCTCGGCCGGTGGGGCACGGGGAGGTTCTCGATGAACCAGTCGTACAGGGGGCGGTGGTCCTCGAATTCCAGGGTGCAGACCGAATGGGTGATGCCCTCGATGGCGTCGGACTGGCCGTGGGCGAAGTCGTACATGGGGTAGATGCACCAGGCGGCGCCGGTGCGGTGGTGCTCGGCGTGGAGAATCCGGTAGAGGACGGGGTCCCGCATGTTGAGGTTGGGGTGGGCCATGTCGATCCTGGCGCGGAGGGTCCGGCTCCCGTCGGGGAACTCGCCGGCCCGCATGCGGGCGAAGAGGTCCAGGTTCTCGTCCACGCTCCGGTTCCGGTAGGGGCTCTCTACGCCGGGCTCCTTCAGGGTCCCCCGGTGGCGGCGCACTTCGTCGGCGCTCAGGTCGCAGACGTAGGCCTTTCCCTCCTTGATGAGATGCACGGCCCACTCGTGGAGCTGGCCGAAGTAGTCGGAGGCGAAGTGGAGGTGCTCCCCCCAGTCCCAGCCGAGCCAGCGGATGTCCGCCTGGATCGAATCCACGTACTCCTGCTCTTCCTTCGTGGGGTTCGTGTCGTCGAAGCGGAGGTGGCAGCGGCCGCCGAACTCCTTGGCGATGCCGAAGTTGAGGCAGATGGACTTGGCGTGGCCGATGTGGAGGTACCCGTTGGGCTCCGGGGGAAAGCGCGTGACGACGGTCTTGTGGCGGCCGGCCTTGAGGTCCTCGTCCACCGTGGCCCGGATGAAGTCCAGCCCGGGTCCCGTGCGGCCTCCCGGCTCCGCCACGCGGTCCACCTCTGAGGCGGCGTCCTTGCGTTCCGAATCCATGGTCGCGGTCCTTCCGAAGGTCCGGACCCTCGCGGCCCGGCAGGTCGTATCCTACCACAAGGCTGTGGCGCGCTCCGAATGTGAGCGGACGGTCACTGAAACCCGCTTTTGCCATTCGATTCACTTGCGATTACAATACGGACTTCTGTGAGGGGATGATCTCATGCCGGTCTCCGCCTCCCCCGGACGGTTCCGCCTCGCCTACCGCACCTACCCCGGAAACCGCGGGTGCCTCGTCCTTCTGCACGGCGTCCTCGCCTCTCACCGCTACTTCCAGGACGCCCTGGCCGGACGCCTCGGGGGCTTCCGCCTCGTCCTGCCCGATCTCCTGGGCCACGGGGATTCGGCCCGGCCCGGGGGGGCCTCCTACTCCCTCGAGGAGCACCTGGACGCGCTGGCCGACCTGGTGGAGGCCGAGGGCCGTCCCGAACCCCTCTTCCTGGGGGCCCACTCCCTCGGGTGCCTGCTCCTCACGGCGCTCGCGGCCCGCCGCTTCGAGGGCCGGGTGCGGGGGCTGGTCTTCCTCAACTACCCCCGCTTCTCCTCCGCCCAGCACATCCACGAGACGCTCCGGGCGGGCTCCCCGGAGTACCGGCGGGCCACGTCCGGGATCGCGGGCCTCTCCGACGAGGACCTGGTGCGCGTTTCGGGGACCATGGTCCGGCAGTTCGCCGCCATCCTGCCCGGCCACCTGCGCGCCGAGGCCGACCGGACGGACCCCGAAGCCCTGGCCGGAACGGTTCGCCACGGGCTCTTCGGGTACCGGCCCGACGAGGACCTCGACCGGCTCGCCCGGGTGCCCATGCTGCACCTGCACGGGGGGAAGGACCGCGTGGCCCCCGCGGCCTTCATCCAGGCCCGGCTTTCCTCCTTCTCCGACGCGCGCTGGGTCCTGTACGGGGAAGCCGGCCACCATCTCCTGCACACCCACGCGGACCTCGCCGCCGGCGAGATCCGGATGTTCTTGGAGCGCCTGGCCTAGCGGGCCTTCGTAGGGCCCTGGCCCCCGAGGAGCCGCGGCGGGCCGGGCCGGAAACCGGCCCTCACCCCTTCCCGTCTTCCCCCGCCACGGCCCGGCGCAGGGCGGCGGCCTCGTCCCTCAGGAGCCGGGCGGCCCGGACCAGTGCGTCGAGGTCTCCCGTTGTGTCGGATTGGGCGGGACGGGCCCCTTCGGGCCCTCCCAGACCATCGCCCGTCGCTCCTTTCAGGTGGACCAGGATGGCGTCCCGGATGGCCGAGGCGTTCTCGACGCCTCGGAAGAACCCCTCGTGCATGTCTTCGCGGACGGAGGCCTCCTCCGTGTCTCCGCCGGGGGAGCCGCCGCCTCCGGCGGTGCGGACGCGCAGGTCCTCGATGCCGAAGAGCCTCTGGAGCGGGCCCTGGTGGATGGAGAGGTTCTGGATGTTGTGAAAGGTGAGGGTCTGCTCGCGAACGCGCAGGATCCCCTCACGAATCCGAAGGCTCCGGTCCGTCATCACGTACCACCGCATCTCGTAGTCGAGCCGCACCAGGAAGGGGCCCAGGGGCAGTTGGGCGACGAACCCGATCACCGCGAGGGTCTCGAACCATCCCAGGATGGTGGACAGGGGGATGCCGAGGACCGACACGGCCGGCACGAAGCGGAGAAAGGAGACGCCGACGAAGAGCCCCGCCCCGGCCCCCGCCTGGGAGAGGCCCCAGGCGAGCAGCCGGTAGGAGTAGAAGCCGCGGGCGGCGCGGAAGGTGCGAACCGATCCCGGCGCGCCCGCCGGTGCCGACGGCTCGGGCGGAACCTTCAGGACCCGGCAGAGCCCGTTCAGCAACCTGCCTCTAGCGCCCCCCACGAAGCCCCCCCGCCCCCTCGAGGGCTTCGCGGACGGCCCGCAGCTCGGAGGCCGCCTCCAGGACCGCCGCGGTGGCGGCGGCCAGATCCCCTTCCGTTTCCCTCCGCCCGTCCGGCCTTCCGAAGGTGTCCGCCGGGGAAGACCCCTGGGCCCCCCGCATGCGCGAGTAGAGGAAGTCCCTGAGGAGTTCGAATTCCCGGATCCCCTCGATCGTCATCTCCGCCCGGGCGCTCCCGCTGGCCGTCTGGATCTGGATCCGGGCCAGGCCGAGCCAGCGCTCCACCAGGTTGCTCAGGAGGTGGATGTCCTGGATCCGCGCGTAGGTGAGGTTGATCTCACGGCGGAAGAGGATCCCCCACCGCATGTGGATCCCCTCCCCGTCGAAGCGGTACCGGAGCGTGTGGTACCGGAAATACAGGGGCACGAGCGGCAGGAGGAAGAAGGGGCCCGCCAGGAGAGAGCGGAGGGCGTAGTATTCGAAGAGGCTCTTGTGGGGGCGGGTGATCTCGCGGACCGATTCGAGGGTCGGCACGGGGGTCGTCGTCATGGTCCCGTCCTCCGGCGGGCGGTTCGGCCGGCCCGCGCCGGCTTCCGGGCGCCGGGCCCGAACCCGATGATACCATCCCGGGGGGGCGGAAACCCCAGGAGGCGGCGGGTCGTATGCCCTTACCGAGGGAGAGGTGCCTTGAAGATCCTCGAGAAGACCGCCCTGGTCGTCGTTCTCCTCCTGGTCCTGTCCTGCCTGATCTCCATCGGCCTCCTCGTCTTCACGGACTTCGGAACGGGCTTCCTCAAGTCCAACGCGCAAGTCGCCCAGGCGGCCCGCTCCCTCGTCGTCCTCGACGAACGCTTCCCCTTTCCGCGTGAACCGGGCGCCTCTCTTTCTCCGGCCCGCCTCGAGGTCTTCCTTCGGGTCTCCTGCGCGACCAAGCCCTCCGCCGACCGGGCCGAGTCCTGGATCCAGGCCAACGGTCCCACGGTCGTGGTGGGCCGTCCCGTTTACAACGGCGAGGGCGCCGAACTCATGACGGCCTACCTTCGGGACCTCGCCGCGGCCCTCTCCGAGGCGGGCATGGGGCCCGCCGAGTTCGACTGGATCCACCAGCGCCTGCGCCTCGTCGCCGAGGGCCCCCCTGCGGAGGAGGCCCTCCGCCGGGCGCGGGAGGAGGCGCAGGAGATCCGGAACCTCGCCGAGTCTCCCGCCATGAGCCCGAAGCAGAAGAAGGACCTCCAGCGCCACCTGAAGGCCCTCGAGGACCTCCCCGACACGTGGGGGCCTTCCTTCCAGGCCGACCGGAGCCTGTACGAGGCCCAGGAGGCCAGGATCCGCGAGTGCGTCCACGGGCGCCGCGCCGTGCGGTCCGTGGGGCGGATCCTCTCGTCCATCGGAAACCCGTCCAGGACCTACATCGAGATCAATCCCGAGGACTCCCCCGCCCACGGCGGCCCGCCTGCCCCTCCCTGACCGCCGCGTGGATCCCCCCTTTCCACGCCGCGCCGAGCCACGCCCGCGCCGCGTGACTTGACGGACCCTCCGCGCTACACTTCGCCTTCGGATCCAGCCACGGGCCCTTCGGGGGGCGAGGAGGGGGCATGCGGCGTCAGATTTGGGCCACCAAGCCCATGAGCCTCATCGAAGAGGAGATGCGGGGCGAGAACCGCCTGAGGCGGGTCCTGGGGCCCGTCCAGCTCACGAGCCTCGGCGTGGGCGCCATCATCGGCACGGGCATCTTCGTCCTCACGGGGCAGGCGGCCCACGACAAGGCGGGGCCCGCCCTCATCCTGTCCTTCGTCGTCTCGGGGATCGCCTGCATCTTCGCCGCCCTCTGCTACGCCGAGTTCGCCTCCATGGCCCCCGTGGCCGGATCGGCGTACACGTACGCCTACACGACCCTGGGCGAACTCCCCGCCTGGATCATCGGTTGGGACCTCGTCCTCGAGTACACGGTCACGTCGTCCACGGTCTCCCACGGCTGGTCCCACTACTTCCAGGATTTCCTGTCCATCCTCGGGATCCACGTGCCCAGGTCCCTGGGGTACGCGCCCTTCGACTACGACCCGTCCACGGGGCATTTCGTCGCCACGGGCACCTACGTGGACCTGCCGGCCATGGCCGTGGCCTTCGCGATGACGGCGGTCCTCGTGAAGGGCATCCGGGAAAGCGCATCCTTCAACACCGTCATGGTCGCCGTGAAGCTCGCGGTGGTGCTCCTCGTGGTGGGCCTCGGGGCCTTCTACGTGAACCCCGAGAACTGGCGCCCCTTCGCCCCCTACGGCTTCACGGGCCTCAGCTTCTTCGGCCACGCCGTGGCGGGCATGACCGACGCGGGGGGCCAGCCCCTTGGGATGCTCGCGGGCGCGGCCATCATCTTCTTCGCTTACATCGGCTTCGATTCGGTCTCCACCCACGCCGAGGAGGCCCGAAACCCCCAGCGGGACGTCCCCATCGGGATCGTGGCGTCGCTCCTTCTCTGCACGGTCCTGTACATCGCGGTCTCGGCGGTCCTCACGGGGATGGTCCCCTACGACCGGATCAACATCGACGCCCCCGTCTCCGACGCCTTCCGGCAGGCGGGCCTGCCCTGGGCCCAGTTCGTGGTGTCCCTGGGAGCGCTCGCGGGGATCACCTCGGTGCTCCTCGTCATGATGCTGAGCCAGCCGCGGGTCCTTCTCGCCATGGCCCGGGACGGGATGGTGCCCCCCGGCTTCTTCGGAGCCGTGCATCCCAGGTACCGGACCCCGTGGAAGTCCACGATCCTCACCGGCATCGTCGTGGCCGCCATGGGCGGCCTGCTGCCGCTGCGCGTCCTGGCGGAGCTGACGAACATCGGGACCCTCCTGGCCTTCGTGATCGTCTGCGCCGCCGTCCTCGTCATGCGCCTCCGCCACCCCGGAGCGCCGCGCCCCTTCCGCGCGCCCTTCGGCCTGGCCACTCCCGTGCTCGGGATCCTCACCTGCCTCCTGCTCATGTTCTCCCTGCCCGTCGCCAACTGGTGGCGGCTCTTCGCCTGGCTCGCCGCCGGCCTCCTGATCTACCTGGCCTACGGGCGGAGGCACAGCGTCGTCCGCCGCATGATGGAGGCGGAGACGGCACGGTGAGGATCGGTACGACGGCTCCGGGGGAAGGGGCGGGGCGTTCTTGGGCTCGCCTCGGAAATCGGTGCGGACTTGGGCACCGGATCGCCTTCCGGCGCGAGCGGAAGGCGGCGTCCAGGCCCTGATGGGCCGGGGTCCGCCCTCCGGCGGGAAGCCGGAGGGCGGACCGGGGCACTCACTTCTTCTTGGAGAGGATGCCTTCGATCTCGTCCATGATCCGGGTCATCTCCCGCATGGCGGCATCGAAGGGGGCGCTCGTCGTCATGTCCACCCCGGCGTCCTTCAGGACGTCGATGGGGTACTTGGAGGAGCCGGCGGAAAGCAAGCCGATGTACGCGTCCCGGGCCTTGGTCGCGGGCTTCGGGGCGGCGGCCTCCTGGCGGATCCGGTCGGCGATGTAGGTGGAGGCCGTCAGGCTCGTGGCGTACTGGTACACGTAGAAGTTGTAGTAGAAGTGGGGGATGTAGGCCCACTCGACCCCGTAGAGGTCGTCCACGGCGCAGACGCCCTGGTCGCTCCCGTAGTACTCCCTGAGGAGCTTGAGGTAGAGGGCGCTCATGTTGTCGCCCGAGAGGGTTTCGCCGCGCTCGGCCATCTCGTGGATCGTCATCTCGAACTCGGCGAAGAGGGTCTGCCGGAAGAGGGTCTGCCGCATGTTGTCCAGGGCGGAGCCGAGGAGGTACAGCCGCGTGGCGTCGTCCTTCGTGTTCTTCAGCATGTGGTGGAGGAGCAGGTTCTCGTTGAGGGTGGACGCCACCTCCGCGACGAAGATGGAGTAATCGGCCGTGATGTAGGGCTGTTTCTTGTTGGACAGGTAGGAGTGCATCGAGTGGCCCGATTCGTGGGCCAGCGTGGAGACGTCCTCGTAGGTCCCCATGAAGTTCAGGAGCTGGAAGGGGTGGACGTCGTAGACCGACCCGTTGCTGTAGGCCCCGGATCGCTTGCCGGTGCTGGGCATGAAATCCACCCAGCCGCTCTCGTAGCCCTTCTTCAGGGCGGCCATGTACTCGGGCCCGAGCGGGGCGCAGGCCTCGAGGGTGAGCTTCATGGCCTCCTCGGGCGTGTACTGAAGGTCCACCTCCTGAATGATGGAGGCGTACAGATCCTCGTACCGCAGCTGGTCCACGCCCATCATCTTCTGCCGGAGCTTGAGGTAGCGGTGCAGGACGGGCAGGTTGCGGTGGACGTCGGCGATGAGCTGCTTGTAGACCTCCACGGGGATGTTGTTCCGGTCGAGGGAGGCCTGAAGGCACGAGTCGTACTTACGCACGTCGCGCGTGAAAATGTGGCCTTTCACGGCGGAATAAAGGGTGGTGCCGAGGGTCCGTTTGAACTCGGAGTACTTGCCCCAGAACTTCTGGAAGACCCGCATGCGGTCCTCCCGGTTCTGGGAGGCCCGGTACTTGGTGTAGGCGGCCGCATCCATGCGGACCTTTTCGCCCGAGGTCAGCTCCACCTCGGGGTAGGGCATGTCGGCGTTGGTGAAGATCCCGTAGACCGCGTCGGGCGTGCCGCCCATCTGGCCCAGGGCCCGGGCGACGACCTGCTCCTCCGCCGGGGAGAGCGTGTGGGCCTTCATCCGCAGGATGTTGTCGAGGTAGGGCTTGTAGTCCTTCAGGCGGGGCTCCTGAGCCACCATGGCCTCCACCCTTGCGGGATCCATGGCGAGGATCTCGGGGCGGATGTAGGAGACCGCGGCGCCGAACTCGGCCGCCACCTGCTCACCGGCTTGGAGCCTCTCGAGGTTGGCGGAGACCCGCGTGTCCTGGTCGTAGGTCATGGCGGCGTAAGAGAGGAGCCGGGAGATTTCCTTGTCCAGGCCGGCCAGGGTGTCGAGGGCCGAGTAGAGGGTCCCGGCCGATTCCCCGAGCCGGCCCTTGAAGGCGGCCATCTCCGGGATCTTCTTCTGGACGGATGCCTTGGAGGCCTCCCACGCCTCGGGAGTGGCGTAGATGTCCGTGAGCTTCCACTGGTACTTCGGGTCGACCTCGGAGCGCTCCCCCGCCGCGGCGGGAAGGGCCATGCCCAGGACGAGGGCCCCGGCGAGGGCCTGACAGAGAACGATCTTCAACATGCGCAACCCCTTTCTCGTAAAGTAAAGAAGACCCAAATCGTAAACGGTAGTATACGGCAAGTGCGGGCCTCCGGTTGCCGAGGGCCAGGAACCCGCGCGGCGGGCCTCCGCTCGGGGACCCTGGCGGTGGGGAGCGCGGCGGCCACCCCGGAGGCGCGGAAGGGGATCGGGACGGAAGGATGGGAAAGGCCTGGATAGGGCCGTGCCGACCCCATCCCGCTCCCCTCGCCCACTCAGCGAGGCCCCGACTCCCGGGCGATCAGGGCCGCGCCGAGGGCTCCCGCGAGCTGGGGCTTTTCGGGAACGGTGAAGGCCAGGCCGAGGACCGATTCGAGGCAGCGGACCAGATCGCCGTTGAGGGCCCCCCCGCCCGTGAAGGCCGCCGGCTCCTGGGCGCCCACCAGGCGCACGAGGCCGGCGAGCCGGCGGGCCATGGCCAGGTGCACGGCGTGGGCCACGTCGTCGGCCTTCTCGCCGCCGGCCAGGAGGGAGATGACCTCGCTCTCGGCGAAAACGGTGCAGGTGCTCGATAGGACCACGTCCCTTCGGGAACGGAGACCCGCGGGCCCGAGGCCCTCGATTCCGGTGTGCAGGGTCTCGGCCATGGCCGAGAGAAAGCGCCCCGTCCCCGCGGCGCACTTGTCGTTCATGGCGAAGTCTTCCACCCGTCCGCCCGGCCCGACCCGGATAGCCTTGCTGTCCTGCCCTCCCACGTCCACGACGAGGCGCACGCCCTCCACGAGTTCCGCGGCGCCTCGGGCGTGGCAGGTGATCTCCGTCACCGAGCGCGCGGCCCCCGGGACGCTGGCGCGTCCGTAGCCCGTGCCCACCGTCGCCCGAGGTTCCGCGCCGGGCGAACCCGCCGAGCTGAGGGCCTCCCCGAGGGCGCGCCGGGCCGACTCGGCGAAGTCCGGGGAGGTCCGGACCAGGGACTCTCCCAAGCGCGACCCGTCCTCGCCCAGGATCACCGCCTTGGCCGTCAGGCTCCCCACGTCCACGCCCGCGTAGAGGTCCATGGCTTCACTCCCCGGCCGGCTTGACGAAGAACCGCTTCCACCTAAGGCCCCGGCTCCTGCGCGCCCTCGTCCAGGAGGTCATGCGTTCACCGGGCCGCTCGAGTTTCGGATGGTCTGCCCCTCCAGCGCCTCGAAAAAAGCCTCCAGGCGAGTGCGGGCCTGGGCCTCGGACCAGACCCGGTGGTCCGTCATGTCCGCCTCGAGCACCACGGAGGGGATGCCCGGAACGTCCATCAGGCTCTGCTTCAGGTCGTACTGTCCGATGGAGTAGGGCTTGCAGGAGCGGGCCGAGTGAAGCACCGCTCCGTCCACGGCGTATTCCCGCGCGAGGGTCTCGAGGAAGGCCCGGCGGTGGGCCAGGTCCCGGTTCAGGAAGATGCCCCCGTAGGTCCGGGCGAGGGCGCCGAAGGGGTCCTGGAGGTCCATCTGGTGGGCCGTCTCCGCCCAGGCGTGGGTGTAGGTCGCCACCACGGGGACGGCCCCGTGCTCGGCGAAGAGGCGGGCCAGGGGGCCGAGGGCGAACCAGATGGCGATGTTGTCCCAGAGGAGCCGGTGACGCTCCCCGGGAACCGCCGCCACCCCCCGCTCCACCCGGTCCCGAAGTTCGGCAAGAAGGCCCTCGTAGTAGCGCTCGCAGACGGGAAGGCCCCGGAGGGAAACGATGGGCATAAGATGGACGAAGGCGTCGAAGATCGTCATGGGGGCGGGCCGCCGGCGCAGGGTTTCGAGGACCCCTCCCCAGAGCTGGGAGGCCCTGCGCGAACTCTCCAGGACCTGAAGAAACCGCTTCTCGTCGAAGTCCTTCCGGGCGAAGCGCTCCAGGTCCGTCACCGCCCCCCGGAGCTGGCCCTCCACGTAGGCGAAGGCGGGAGTTTCATCCCGCCCCCCGTGGAGGTATGGGGTGTCGAGCAGGATCAGGGGAATCCCGTGTTCCCGGGAGAGGGCCTTGAACCAGTAGAGCACCGTCTGGCAGATGTTGTTCGTGCAGAAGAGGAGATCCGGCGCGGGAAGAGAGCCGACGGGGGTCCTGCCCGAGAAGGCGTGGCCCAGGTCCACGCGCGCGTAGGAGCAGAGGTCCTGGGAATAGCCCCTCGCCTCGGCTTCGGCGGAGATCTCGGGGCCGAGCTTTCGCGCCCCGCACAGGGCCGAGTGGTTCTCGGGATAGACGGTGTAGAAGCCGAAGGCCCGCAGAAGCTCGACGGGAGCGCCGCTCGTCACCCAGGCCACGGGCATGGCGCCCTTGGCGTGCCGGGCCAGGGCGTAATGGCGGGCCATGATCCTCCGCAGGTCCGCCGTGCTCTTCAGGGGAGGGCCGAAGAGGGGATCGGGCGGTCGGGACTTCCTTCGGCCTCCCTTGAAAGCCAGCGCCGCCGGCAGGAGGGCATCCCTCACGAAGCGGTAGCGGAGCCTCGCGAAGGCGCTCACGGCAGGGTCTCCAGGAACGCCTCGATGCGGGTGAGGGTCTGGGCAGGGACCTCGCCTCCCATTTCCACCTCCAGAACGAGGCACGGGACGCCCCGGGATCGAAGGCCCTCGGCCAGAGCCGGGACGTCGAAGAGTTCGGGCTCGCAGAACTTGAGCGAAAGGAAGACCACCCCCCGGGCCGACGAGCGGCCCGCCAGGCGAGCAAGGAAATCGAGCCGGTCCGAGACGGGGGACCCCGCCGTGGAGCAGGGCGGCAGGGCGAGAAGGCGTCGGGCCACGGTGGAGAGGACCTCTCCGGCGGGCGGAAGGGCGCCGCGGACGAAGCGCCGACCGCAGGCGAGGAAGTCGTCCTCGACGATGCGAACGCCCAAGCCGTCCAGGCGGGCGAGGAGGCCGGCGGGCTGCGGAAGGACGCCCGAAAAGACGAGGGGAACCCCCGGGGGGGAAGGCCCGGATCGCTCCCTCCGGAAGGCTTCCAGCCGCTGGACCGCCTCCTCGGGCCACAGGTACTCGCAGGCGCGCACGGAAGCGTAGAAATCCTCGTTGGAGGCCGCCAGGCCCCCCGCGGCCCGGGCGTCGTAGAGGTCGTTCAGGGCGCGCCCCCTCGCTTCCCCCCAGGCCACCGCCCGCTCCAGGGCGCCCTCGCCGGCTCGCCCCGCCGCCTCGTCGAGCCGCTCCGAAAGGCCCGCCAGATGGTCCACGAGATACCGTTCCGCGAGGTCGTCGCGGCGGCCCTTGGGCGGGTAGAAGAAGAGGCAGGGCCGCTTCTCCCCGAGCAGGTGCGGGACGAGGGTGGAGAGGTTCTGAAGGGAGTCGCAGGTATGGGAAAAGAGAAGGAAGTCGGCCACTTCCGTCCCCCCCGACAGCCAGAGGGAGAGCCCCCGCTGCACCACGGAACAGACGTTGGCCTGAAGGTGCGCCTGGGCCGCCTGGCCGCCCGCGGGCGGGTCCCAGACCTCCACGGGGCAGACCTCGCGCGCCCACAGAAGCTCCGCCGGATACCGCGCGGGGAAGACGGCGGCCACTTTCCGGCCCCGGGACTTCTGTTCGAGGGCGTAGACCCTGCGGCTCGGAGTGCTCACGTCCCCTCCTCGGGCGGCGCCTCCAGCGAAGGCCTCCCGCCCTCCTTGAGACCCTCGCGGATCCTCGCCTCCAATTCCGCCGCCATGGCCCTTCGCGCCCCCGCCCCGTGGCGTCCGATGAGGTCCCTGCCGTAGACCTTCTCGAGCTGGCGGATTTCGATGTTGAAGGGCACCGGAAGCGGGTCCCCCTTGGGCAGCGCCCGTTCCGCGCCGACCAGGGCCACCGGATAAATGGGGACGTCGGGAAATTCCTCCGCCAGCGCCCCGATGCCCGGCTTGAAGGGCATGAGCACCCCCGGCTCCCCGCGGGTCCCCTCGGGGAAGATCACGAGGGAGCATTTCGCGCGAAGGGCTTCCCGGACGGGCTCCAGGGCCGCCGCGGGGTCCCCGCTGGCCCGTTGAACCAGGATCGTGTTGAAGGCGAGCTTCGCGCCCACGCCCAGAAACCCCTTTCCGAAATAGTCCGCCGCCGCCACGGCGCGCACCCGGCTCACCCGCCAGAGGGGAAAGAGCGAGAAGACGAGGAAGACGTCCAGGTGGGTGTCGTGGTTGGCCACGACGATGGCGGGCCAATCCCCGATGGTCTGCCGGGGTGCGGCGCCGAAGATGACCCTTAGCAGGAGCCTCAGGACCGCGTGGAGCAGAACGCGCATCGGCGCTCCCTAGAAGAACCGCCAGTAGAAGAGGTGAAAGGTGAGAGGCACGGTGAACACGAGGCCGTTGACGCGGTCGATGACCCCCCCGTGGCCTGGGAGGAGCGAACCCGTGTCCTTCACGCCGATGTCCCGCTTCACCATTCCGAAGACGAGGTCCCCGAAGAGGCCGAAGAACCCGATGGCGAATCCCGCCGCCGCGGCGAATTCCCGGGTCGCCCCTTCGCCGCCGAAGGGAGGGAGCAGCGGCTGGAGGGCCACCGACAAACCCGCCACCGCCAGCGCGGACAGCAGGCCCCCCGCCCAGGTCTTCCGGGGGTTCACCGTGGGCGCGATGGGGAGATCCAGCAGACGCCTGGCCCCTCCTTCCGGAAGCGCCGACGACAGCGCTCCGAGGGCCTTTCCCACCCAGAAGGCGATGACGTCCCTCGACTCGGTCAGGAAGAAGCAGAAGAACAGGAGCATGGGCCCGACGTTGATCATGAAGAGGGCGTGGCCCAGGCAGAAGGCGAAGAAGAGGGTCCCCAGGGAGATGGCGCCCATGGACTTCAGTGCTCCCTCGGTCCGGTCCTGGATGACGAAGAGGATGGGGATGAGGAGGAAGAAGTAGACCGGCACCAGGATGATGAACAGTTCGTACCACCGGATGTAGGCGACGCAGATGGAGAGCGGCACCATGCAGTAGGCGAGGAGGATGGACGGCCGGTCCCGGAAGGAGAGGATCTGGCCCGCGGAGTCGTCCCGCATGGGCAGGAGGGAAAAGTACTCCCTCAGCGCGGAAAAGCACAGGAAGCCCAGAAAGAGGAAGGAGACGATCCGGTGGGTGGAGAAGGCCAGCATGAAAACGGCCGCCATCCACCACCACGTCTCCGTCCGCGCGCCCACCTCCTGCGCCAGGGCGGCCTTCCTCCAGCGCAGGAAGACCGACACAGTGGTGAAGAAGCCCAGGAGGCCCGCCGCGGCCAGGAGGATCCCGAGCATGCCGCTCTCGCCCTTTTCCCGCAGTTCGTAGGCGGAAAAGGCCAGGAGGAGGAACGGGACCGCGAGGTGGGAGAGAGACCTCATCGGCCGACGGGGGTCCGGGCGTCGTAAGCCAGACCCTTTGCCCCGCGAACCGCGGCCCGGGCGCGCCATACGGCGGTGAGGCCCACCAGTACAGAAACAGCGGCGAGGTAGCGCGGCGTGTGGGCGAGGAGGCGGGGCTCGGCCCACAGCGCCAGGGAGAGCAGGGCCATCCAGAAGGCGCGGTCCGGCTTTCCGCCCAAGGCGGCCTCGTACCTTCGAACCCCTCCGGGGAGGCCCTTTCCCAGAACGCCGAAGAACTCCGCCGCCCAGGTGCACAGGAGGAAGACGGCCACCGTGAGCCGGGGTCCGTCGGGGACGAAGTAGAGAACTCCGTAGGCCAGGGTGTCCCCGACGACGTCCGCGCCCTCGTTGAGCACCTCTCCCAGGGCGGAGGCCTGGCCGCGCTCCCGGGCCAGCAGCCCGTCCAGGGCGTTGAGCGCCATCCGAAGGAGAAGGGCGGGCGGAACCAAGAGGAGCAGCCATCGGCCCTCTGGGAGGACCAGGCCTCCGTACAGGCAGGCCCCGGCTACGAGCGTCACGAGAGCCCCTCCCGCCAGGGCCATGTCGGGCGTCATCCAGTCCCCCGCCATGCCCCTCACGAAGGTCTGGAACCGGGCCTTCCAGCGGTAGATCATGGGCCCTCCCGCGCCCAGTCTAGCGCCCCCTCCGGCCCCCGCGCAAACGGAGCGGAGGGCCGGAACGGGACTCCTCTTCGCGGACCGGCGCGCGCCGCCGGGGGGCCGGGCGGAAGCAGGGTGTGTTCGGCCCCGGACAGACGCGGTCTCCCTTCCCTCATCCGGCGCGCCCCGCCCCTTGACAAGGGCGCGGGTGGGCCCTAACATTCACTTGTGGACCAAAGTGGACCAAAGTGGACCGGACCTCCGGACCCATGCGGCCACTGGGTCCGCCGGTGAGGGGTGGCCATGTTTCGCGGAAGCGCCGCGGCCAAGATCGACGAAAAGGGCCGCCTCAAGGTCCCGAGCAAGTTTCGCGAGGTCCTGAGGCAGAACTACGGCGCCCAGGTCTTCATGACCTCCTTTGGAAACCCCTCCCTGAAAGTCTACCCCCTCTCCGAGTGGATCCGGAACGAGAAGACCCTGCGTGAGGGCCAGTACGCCGAGGACCCCGTGGTGAACCGCTTTCTCACCACGGTGGGCCGGTACGGCGACGAGCAGGAAGTGGACGGGCAGGGGAGGCTATTCATCCCTCAGCACATTCGCAAGCACACGAGGATGGACGGGGACGTGGTGATCATCGGCCACGCCACCGGCGTCCTCGAAGTCTGGAACGAAGAGGTCCTGAACGAGTATGAGGCGCGGGAACCCCTGACGGAGGACGCGGTCCGGTACGTATCCAAGATCCTCCGGGAGGCGAGGGATGGAAGCGGAACCTCTCCACGTTCCGGTGATGGTTCGGGAGGTGGTGGAGGCCCTTCGTCCTGAGGGCGGCGGCTGGTTCGTGGACTGCACGCTGGGCATGGGCGGACACGGCCGGGCCATCCTCGAGGCCGGGGCTGGAGCCTGCCTCCTCGGGCTGGACCGCGATGCCGACGCCCTCCGCATCGCGGAGGAGAGGCTCTCCGGATCGGCGGGCCGCTTTCGGGCCCTGCACGCGAATTTCAAGGATGTGGACCGCTGGGCCCCCCTCCTGCCGGAGGCGCCCGCCGGAATCCTGGTGGACCTGGGAATGAGCGGATACCAGTTAAAATCCGGGCGGGGGTTCAGCTTCCAGGACGCCTCCGCCCTGGACATGCGCATGGACCCCTCCGGCGGAGAATCCGCCCGGGACTTGCTCAACGCGCTTCCCGAGAAGGACCTGGCGAGGCTCCTCCGGACCTACGGAGAGGAGCCCTTCGCCGGGCGGATCGCGCGAGCCGTCTGCCGGGAGCGGCTTTCGGCTCCCCTGGAGGACGCCGCCACCCTCGCCCGCATCGTGGAGGAGGCTGTGCCCGCCGCCGCCAGGGGAAGGATCCATCCCGCCACCCGGACCTTCCAGGCGCTCCGGATCGCGGTGAACAGGGAACTCGACGGATTGGGGGAGTTCCTCGAGCGCGCCGTGGGCCTTCTTCGAAGCGGCGGCCGTCTGGCGGTCCTCGCCTACCACTCCCTGGAGGACCGGACCGTGAAGGAGACCCTCCGGCGGCTCTCCCGAGGCTGCGTCTGCCCTCCGCGTCTCCCTTCGTGCGCGTGCGGCCGGTCCCCTTCCGTGGACCTTCCCCACCGGAAAGCCCTTCGGCCGGCCCCCGCCGAAGTCTCGGCGAACCCGGCCTCCCGGAGCGCGCGCCTGCGCGTGGCGGTGAAGCGATGAAGCGCGGGGAGATCCGGAACGAACCGGTGCGCCTGCCGGACCGGAAGGGGACGGCCGATCTGGTTCGCATGGTGGCGATGGCGGCGGCCGTGGCGGCGCCCGTGGCCCTCTACGTCCACTTCTCCTCCCGCCAGATCGAGGCCGAATACAAACTGTCGGGCCTCGTCGCGGAGCGGAGCACCCTCTCCCGTGAGCGGGATCGTCTCCTGCTGGTGAAGGCCTCCCTCCTCAGCCCCGATCGTGTGAAGGAGGTGGCCCGGCGGGACCTGGGCATGGTCGAGGAGGGCCCGGCGGAGATGACCGTGGGCGTCGTTCCCGACGCCCCTCCCGGTGGCGCCCCGTCCCGAAGCGCCGAGAAATCTCCCTCCGCCGCTCCGCCCGGGCGGCCCACGGCTGAAAAGCCCCGGTCCGGGGCGTCGGTCGCCGGGAGGCGGCGGTGAGCGCGGCCGTGCAACCGAAGAGGATGCTGATTCTGGTGTGCATCGTCGGGGTTGTGGCCCTGGGCATCCTCCTGCGGCTGATCCACCTCCAGATCCTTCAGGGGAGGCGATTCTCGGAGGTGGCGAGGGATCAGGCCCAGGAGATCATCGAAGTGGACCTGCCCCGGGCCAACCTCGTGGATCGCAACGGCTTCCCGCTGGCCGCCAGCACGCTCTGTCCATCGCTCTACACCTTCGATCCACAAAAAATCCGCGATCGGGAGGGGCTGGCCCGGTCCGTGGCGGCCCTTTCGGGAAGGAACGCAGGCGACATCCTGAAAGACCTGCGCACGCGCCGCAAGTTCACGTGGCTCGCCCGGAAGCTCCCCTTCGAGAGGTACCCGGAGGCCCAGGCCCTCTGCGACCGCTTCCCCGGGGTGAAGGTCATGGACGAAGCCGGACGGTACTATCCCAACGGCACGGCCGCGGCCAACCTCCTGGGGTGCATGGGCACGGACGGCGGACTTGCCGGGCTCGAACACCACTGGAACAAGGAACTCCAGGGAGGCTCCAGGAAGTACCTGGTCTTCCGGGACGCGCGTCCCACCCGGCTGATCCCCGTGGAGGTGGTCCCCAAGGTGGACCCGCCTCCCAGAACGGTCCGCCTCTCCGTGGACCTTCCCCTCCAAAGCCTCTGCGAGGAGGTCCTCCACGCCACGGTAAAGGACCTGAAGGCCCTGGACGGAGTCGTCGTGGTGCTGGACCCGCGCAACGGCGACATCCTCGCCATGGCCGTGTCTCCGACCTTTGACCCGAACCGCCCCCAGGATTCCCCCCGCGGAGCCTGGCGGAACCGCGCCGTGACCGACTCCTACGAGCCAGGAAGCACCTTCAAGGTCGTGACCCTCGCGGCGGCGCTGGATACGGGACGCTTCGGCCCGTACGATCCCGTCACGGTCGGGAACGGGACGCTCACCATCGGGCCCAAGACGATCCATGACGACGAGCCTCCGGTGAAGTCGGTCTACACCCTGGAGGAGGTCCTTCAGCATTCCTCGAACGTGGGGGCCGCCCGCGTGGGCATGGCCCTGGGCCCCGACGTCATGTACCACTACATGCGGCGCATGGGCTTCGGGGAGCCCACGTCCCTGGGCCTTTCGGGGGAAGTGGCCGGGCGCCTGAGGAAGCCCAAGGACTGGTCGGCCCTTTCTCTCCCCTCCCTTTCCTTCGGCCAGGAGCTTCGCACCACTCCCCTTCAGCTCGCCCTGGCCTACGGGGCCGTGGCCTCCGGAGGCCTAAAGGTGACCCCGCGCCTCCTGGCGGACGCGCCCGTGCCTCCGCCCCAGAGGATCCTGAAGCCCGACACCGCCTCCCACCTGACGCGGATGCTCGTGCGGGTCGTGGAGGAGGGAACGGGCAAGAACGCCGCCGTTCCGGGCGTGGCGGTCGCGGGCAAGACGGGGACGGCGCAGAAGCTGGGGGTCAAGAGTTCCGACGGGCGAAAGCTCTTTATCGCCTACTTCGTGGGGTTCGCCCCCGCCGAGGACCCAAGGGTCGTGGTCCTGGTCATGGTGGACGAACCCTTGGGACGAATCTACGGCGGCTCCGTATCGGCGCCGGCCTTTTCCCGAATCCTGGCGTACGCCCTCAAGCGTCTGTCCTACCCCGAGGAGCCGCCCGCGCAGGACCTCGCGCTCATGAGGAGGCCGCGGTGAGGGTCCCCGGGATGTCCCTGGCCGATCTCCTGGCCCTCGTCCCCCACTCGAGCGTCGAGGGCTCCGCCGAAGCGACCCTCACGGGGCTCACCTGCGATTCGCGCGAGGTTTCCCAGGGGGATGCCTTCTTCGCCCTTCGGGGATTTCGGGAGGACGGACGACGCTTCGTTCCGGAGGCGGTCTCCCGCGGGGCGGCGGCGGTGTTCTCCCACGCCGGTCCCGAAGGCGTGGCGCCGAAGGTCCCCTGGATCGTCTGCCCCAGGGATCGCGAGTCCTTTTCCGCGGCGGCGGCGGCCCTCTACGCGACGCGGGACCTGCCCGTCAAGATCGTCGGCGTGACGGGCACCAACGGAAAGACCACGGTGGCCTACCTCCTCCGGAGCATCTTCCGCCAGGCCGGCGGGTGCGGCCTCCTGGGCACCATCGAGTACGACGACGGGAGGGGCCTGACCCCCGCGGCGAGGACCACCCCGGAGGCCCACGAAATCCACGCCTGGATCCGAAGGCTCGCCGAGGGAGGGGTGCCCTTCGGAGCCATGGAGGTTTCTTCCCACTCCCTCGTCCTGCACCGGGTCCGCCACGTGTCCCTCTCCGCCGCCGCCTTCACGAACCTGACGCGGGACCACCTGGACTTCCACGAAACCATGGAGGCCTATTTCCAGGCCAAGAGGCAGATCTTCGACCTGCTTCGCCCCGGAGGGACGGCCGTCCTCAACCTGGAGGACGGGTTCGGCCTGAGGCTGGTCTCCGAGCTGGAGGGGCCCCGCATCCTGACGGTGGGGCTCTCCAAACCCGCCCAAGTCAGGCCCAAGCGCTTCACCATGGACCTCCAAGGGATCCGCGGCGTCTTCTCCAGCCCCTTCGGGGAGGTGGAGGTTCGCTCGTCCCTCCTCGGGAACTTCAACCTCCAAAACCTCCTCGTGGCCACGGGGGCGGCCTTGGCCGCCGGAGCCGCGCCCGACCAGGCGGCCGCCGGGATCGAAGCCATGAAGGGTGTCCCGGGGCGCGTGGAGCGGGTGGACGCGGGCCAGCCCTTCACCGTCATCGTGGACTACGCGCACACCGACGACGCCCTCAAGAACCTGCTCTCGACTCTCCGCGATCTGCGACCCGACCGGCTCCTGACGGTCTTCGGCTGCGGCGGGGACCGGGACCGGTCCAAGCGCCCCCTCATGGGCGCCATGGCCGCTCGGCTTTCGGACGTGGTGGTCCTCACATCCGACAACCCCCGGTCGGAGGACCCTTCGGCCATCGCCGCCGACGCGGAGGCGGGCATCCGCCCGGAACTCACCCCCCGGAAGGAGTACCACTGCATCCTCGACCGCCGGGAGGCCCTGGCCGCGGCCCTCCGGATGGCCCAGGCCGGGGACGTCGTGGTGGTGGCCGGCAAGGGGCACGAGAGGACTCAGACCTCCAAGGGGCGCGTCCGGCCCTTCCACGACCCGACGGTGCTTCGAGAACTGCTGGGAGAGATGGGATGGCCGGGATGATCCTGCCCCTGGACACCATCGCCGCCGTGACCGGCGGCCGCGTGCTGGCTCCGGCCGAGCGGCCCTCGGTGGGGCTCGCCCTGGATTCGAGGCGCTGCGAGGGAGGCAGGCTCTTCGCCGCCCTCCGGGGCACCCGGAACGACGGCCACGATTATCTCGCCGACGCGGCGCTTCACGGGGCCGCCGCCGCCCTCGTGGAGCGGGAGTTGCCCGTCCCGGCCGGCATGGGCGCCGTCCTCGTCCCCTCCGTCGAGAGGGCCCTCGCCGCCCTGGGCCGGCACGTGCGCGACGCCTTCCCGGGAACGGTGGCGGGCGTGGTGGGTTCCTGCGGCAAGACGACCACGAAGGACTTCTGCGCCGCCCTCTTGAGGAGGCTCGGCCCCGTCCACGCCACGGCCGGGAACCGGAACAACCTCCTCGGTCTCCCCGCGACCCTCCTCGAGGCCGACGCCTCGGCGCGCTTCTGGGTTCTGGAGATGGGCATCAGCCGTCCCGGAGAGATGGAAGACCTGGCCCCCATCGCGCGGCCCACGGCCGTGGTCTTCACGACGATTCAGCCCGTCCACACGGAGTTCTTCCCCTCCCTGGAGGCCATTCGGGACGAGAAGGCGAGGGTGCTGGCCCACGTTCCCGCCGGGGGACTCGCCGTCCTCAACCATGACGACCCCCTCCTTTGCGGCATGGAGATCCCCGGGGGGCTCCGCCGGGCGACCTACGGCCGGAACCCGGGAGCGGACCTGAGGGTCTTCCCGCTGGAGAAGCCCGGTCCCGAAGGGTCCCTGTTCGTCCTGGAACGAGGCGGCCGCCGGGCCGAGGGCATCCTGCCCCTGGCGGGGCGGCACAACCTCATGAACCTGGCCGCCGCGGCCTGTCTGGCCGTGGAGGAAGGGCTCTCCCTCGAGGAGGCGGCCCGGGTGGCCGCGGACCTCCGGCCCGCCCCCCACAGGGGGGAGAGGCACCACCTGGCCGGGTCGGTCCTGCTCCTCGACGACTCGTACAACTCGAACCCGGCGGCCCTCTCGGAGGTTCTTGCCGAGACCCGATCCTGGGGCCGGCCCGTGGCGGCCGCTCTGGGCGAGATGCTGGAACTGGGCCCCGCCTCCACGGAACTGCATCGGGAGGCGGGGCGCCGCGCCGCCCGAGCCGGAGTGACGGTCCTCCTGGCCGTGGGAGGACCGGACGCGGGAGAAATGGCTCGGTCCTTCGGCGAATCGGGGGGCGAGGTCCGGCACGTGGGCCACTGGAGCGAGGGGGCCCACTGGATCGAGGAGCGCCTCCCGGAGGGCGGCGCGCTGTTGGTGAAAGGGTCCCGAGGCATCGGGCTGGACGCTCTCGTGGCCTGGCTCCTGGAACGGAGGGGCCTCTGATGCTCTATTTCCTCCTCTTCCCCTTCCACGAGCACGCGGGCTTCCTGCGGATCTTTCGGTACATCACCTTCCGCGGCGCCCTGGCCATCGCCCTCGCGCTCCTGCTGAGCCTGCTCCTCGGACCCCGGCTCATCGCCGCGCTCCAGCGGATGAACCTGAGGCAGTACATTCGCGAGGAGGGCCCCAAGGCCCACCAAGTCAAAGCGGGAACGCCCACCATGGGGGGGCTCCTGATCCTCCTGAGCCTCACCGTGGCCTCGCTCCTTTGCATCCGCTGGGATTCCCCCCTCTTCTGGCTCCTTCTCCTGAGCACCCTTTCCTTCGGCGGCATCGGCTTCGCCGACGACTACCTGAAAATGAGGCGCAGGCAGAACCAGGGGCTCACGGCCCGGCAGAAATTCGCCCTCCAGTTCGCGGCCGCCTTCGCCGTGGCCGGATTCCTGTATTACTACGCCCAGGTCGGGCCCTACGACACCACCCTCACGGTGCCCTTCTTCAAGAACTTCCACCCGGACCTCGGGCTCTTCTTCATCCCCTTCGCCGCGGTGGTTCTCGTGGGCTCCTCCAACGCGGTCAACCTCACCGACGGGCTGGACGGGCTCGCCATCGGCTGCACGCTGATCGCCGCCTCCACCTACGCCATCCTGGCCTACGCCGCCGGCAACACGATCATCGCGGGGTATCTCGGCATCCCGTACGTTCGGGACACGGGGGAGCTGGCCATCTTCGCCGCCGCCCTGGCGGGATCGAGCCTCGGCTTTCTCTGGTTCAACGCGCATCCGGCCCAGGTCTTCATGGGAGACGTCGGGTCCCTGGCCCTCGGGGCCGCCATCGGGACGCTGGCCCTCATTATCAAGCAGGAGATCCTCCTGGTGGTCGTGGGGGGACTCTTCGTCGCGGAGGCCCTCTCGGTCATCCTCCAGGTGGCCTCCTACCGGCTTCGGAACAAAAAGCGCATCTTCCGCTGCGCGCCCCTCCACCACCACTTCGAACTGGGGGGGTGGGCCGAAACCCAGGTGGTGATCCGGTTCTGGATCGTGGCCATCCTCTTCGCCCTCATGGGGCTCGCCACGCTGAAGATCCGATGAGCGGAAGGGGACAGGGAGGCGGAATGAAACTTCTCGTCGTGGGCATGGGAGACTCGGGATTCGCGGCCGCCAGGCTCGCCCTGGAGCTCGGCCACGCCGTGGCGGCCTGCGACGAGCGAACGAGCGAGGACCTCGCGGTGGACCTCTCCCCGCTCCTGTCCCGGGGTCTCCTCTTCTACGGAGGGAGCCAATCCCCCGCCCTGCTCCAAGGCGTGGATTCGGTCATCCTCTCCCCCGGCGTCCCCCGCGCCTCGGACCTGGTCCGCACGGCTCTCCAGGCCGGAATTCCCGTGCTGGGCGAGGTGGAGTGGGCCTTCCGCTCCGCGAGGGGCCGCATCGCGGGCGTCACGGGAAGCAACGGCAAGAGCACCACCACGACCCTGCTCTCCGAAATCCTGGCGGCCCATTTCCCCGACGTTCGCGCGGGCGGAAACCTCGGGCGCCCCTTCTCCGAAATGGTCATGGGCTCGACGGAAGACACCTGGCACGTTTTGGAGCTGTCCTCCTTTCAGCTGGAGAGCATCGACACCTTCCGCGCCGACGTGGCTCTCCTCCTCAACGTGACCCCCGACCACCAGGACCGGTACGCCACCTTCGACGAGTACTCGCGAGCCAAGGCCCGCGTATTCCTCAACCAGAAGGCTTCGGACGCGGCCGTTTTCTCCGCCGCCGACGCCGAGGCCCTTCGGTGGGGCGAGGCGGCCCCGGGCCGCCGGTTCCCCTTCACGGCCGTCGGGACCCTGCGAGAGGGGGCCTTCGTCCGCGGCGGGCGGGCCCTCTGGGCCCACGACGGGCGGGAGGAGACCCTCTTTCCCCTGGAAGCCCTTCCCCTGCCGGGGCTCCACAACCTCGAAAACGCGCTCGCCGCCTGCCTCGCCGCCCGCCTGGCCGGAGTCCCGGAAGGAGGCCTGAGGGAGCCCCTTTCGCGCTTCAGGGGCCTGCCGCACCGGCTGGAAAAGGTCGCCTCGGCCGGCGGGATTTCCGTGTACAACGACTCCAAAGCCACCAACACGGATGCCGTCCTGAAGGCCCTCACCGCCTTCCAGGGAGGGGTCATCCTCCTCGTGGGGGGGAAGGACAAGGGGGCCGACTGGAATGTCCTCCTGCCCGAGGTCCGCAGGTGCTGCCGGGCCGTCCTGGCCTTCGGCGCGGCCCGGGAGAAGGCCGCCGCCGCCTTGCGGGACGGGGCCCCCCTCGTCGAGAGCCACCCGACTTTGAAGGAAGCCACCGACCGGGCGCTGGACCTCGCCAGGCCCGGGGACAGCGTGGTGCTCTCCCCGGCCTGCGCCTCCTTCGACGAGTTCCGCAATTTCGAGGACCGCGGGGAGAAATTCGCCGCGTGGGTCCGAGGGAGGATGGGCGAGTGAGCCGGACCCTCCGGTACGACCGTCAACTGGCCGTCGTCGTCCTCGCCCTCATGGCGGCGGGATTGGTGATGATCTACAACGCCTCGGCGGTGGTGGCGCTCAAGCACAAGGGCGACCCCATGTACTTCTTCACCCACCAGGCCGTCTGGATGGTCGTCGGAATCGCGGTCCTCCTCGTGGGCCTGCGCATCCCCTACACCTGGTGGAAGGACCGACGCGTGGTCCTCACGCTGCTGTCCGCCGAGTTCCTCCTTCTCGTGGTGGCGCTCTTCATGCCCGCCATCAACGGGTCTCACCGCTGGATCCGCCTCTGGAAGATGACGCTTCAGCCCTCCGAGTCGGCCAAGCTCGTGCTCGTGATCTTCGCCGCCTACCTGCTTGAGCGCAAGCAACGGGAGGGACGAGACTGGGTCCAGACGCTCGTTCCCCTCGCCGCCGTGGGAGGCCTCGCCTCGGTCCTCATCCTCCTCCAGCCGGACCTCGGAACCGTCGTGATCCTCTGGTTGATCCTCGGCTCCCTCCTTTTCGTGACCGGGCTTCCCTGGAAGTGGATCGCCCCCGCCGTCGCCGGGGGGTTCGCCGTCTTCCTCCTGCTGATCGTGGCGGCCCCGTACAGGTTCCAGCGCGTGTTCGTCTTCTTGAATCCAGGCTCCGATCCCCAGGGGAAGGGATTCCAGGCCCAGCAATCCCTCATCGCGGTGGGAAGCGGGGGCCTGTTCGGGAAGTGGTTCGACGGCTCCAGCCAGAAGCTCATGTTCCTTCCGGAGCCGCACACGGACTTCATCTACGCCATGGTGGGCGAGACCTTCGGCCTCCTCGGATGCACCGCACTCCTGGGACTTTTCCTGTGGCTCGGGTACCGGGGACTCCGTGCCGTGAAGGGAGCCCCGGACGAATTCGGGGCGCTCCTGGCCGTGGGGCTCACCACGTGGATCCTCGGACAGGCCCTGATCCACATCCTGGTGACCCTCTGCATGGTCCCCACCAAGGGCCTGCCCCTGCCCCTGTTCTCGTATGGGGGATCGAATCTCGTGGTGACGTTGTCGGGGCTCGGGATCCTTCTCAACGTGAGCCAGCATGAATGACGGGAGGACGCGGGTGAACAGGGAGAGGTTCCGGCTGATCGTGGCGGGCGGAGGAACGGGGGGTCATTTCTTCCCCGGCCTTGCCGTGGCGCAGGCCGTGGTCGCCCTCCAGCCCGACGCGGAGGTCCTCTTCGTGGGAAGCGCCCGCGGAATCGAAGCCCGCCTCGCCCCGAGAAACGGGTTCCCCTTCAAGGCGCTGCCCGCCTCGGGATTCGCCTCCGTGGGAGCCGCCGCGCGGGTCCGCGCCCTCGCCTCCGTTCCGGCGGCCCTCGCGCTGGGCCTGGGAACGCTCCTTCAGTCGAAACCCCACGCCGTCCTCGGCGTGGGCGGCTACGCCTCTGTCCCCATGGGGCTGGCCGCGGGACTCGCGGGGATTCCCCTGATCCTCCTCGAACAAAACGTATCGCCGGGCCTCGCCAACCGGCTTCTGTCCCGCTTCGCGGCCCTCGTGGCCGTCGCGTTCCCCCAGACCAAGACCGCCTTCCGCGGCAAGGGCCGCCTTCTGGGCAATCCCGTGCGGGCCTCCTTGACCGCCGTCCCTCCCGAGTCGGGACCCGAACGCCCCTTCCGCCTCCTGGTTTTCGGGGGAAGCGGGGGGGCCTCGGCGCTCAACGCGGCCCTGGAGGAGGCGCTCCCCGCCCTGCGCGCCTTCCCCGGGGGGGTGGAAATCCTCCACCAGACGGGCGAGAAGGATCTGGAGCGCGTTCGGACGGCCTATGAGGGCTCGGGCATCCCGGCGCGGGTGGAGCCCTTCCTCCACGACATGGACCGGGCTTACGCCTGGTGCCACGCCTGCGTCTGCCGGGCAGGCGCAACGACCCTCGCGGAGATCGCCGCCGCGAGACGCCCCGCCCTTCTGGTCCCCTTTCCCCACGCCGCGGGAGGACACCAGTCCGCCAACGCTCGGGGCATGGAGGAGCTGGGCGGGGCCATCCGGATCGAGCAAGCGGACCTCACCACCGGGATCCTCATGGAGGCGCTGGGCCGCCTGGCAGAGAGGACCGTCCGGGAGAGGATGGCGAGGGCCCTCGGGAAGGCCGCCCGGCCCGACGCGGCCCGCGCCATCGCCGAGTACGTGCTTCTCGCGGGAGGGCGGCCATGAGGCTCTCCCGGCTGAACCGCGTCCATTTCGTGGGAATCGGCGGGAGCGGGATGAGCGGCATCGCGGAGGTGCTCCTCAACCTCGGTTTCCGGGTCACGGGCTCGGACCTGAAGGAGGGCGCGGCCGCCAGGAGCCTGGCGGCGAAGGGCGCCGTCGTGTCCTTCGGCCACCGACCGGAGAACCTCGGCGACGCGCAGGTCCTCGTGTACTCCTCCGCCGTCTCCCCGAACAACCCCGAGGTCTTGGAGGCGCGGCGCAAGGGCATCCCGGCGATCCCGCGCGGCGAGATGCTCGCCGAACTCATGCGCCTGAAGACCTCCGTCGCCGTCGCCGGATCCCACGGCAAGACCACCGTCACGGCCATGGTGGCCCACCTCGCCCAAGCGGCGGGGCTGGATCCGACGGTGGTCATCGGCGGCCGCCTCTCGACCCTCGGATCGTCGGCGCGCCTGGGCCGGAGCGACCTCCTGGTGGCCGAGGCGGACGAGTCGGACCGCTCCTTCCTCCTCCTTCATCCGGTCCTTTCGGTGGTGACCAACATCGACTGGGAACACGTGGACTGCTACCCCACGCTGGAGGATCTGAAGGCCGCCTTTCTGGAGTTCGCCAACCGCGTGCCCTTTTTCGGCGGGTGCGTGGCCTGTGGGGACGATCCCAACGTGCGAGCCATCCTCCCGGAGGTTCGCCGGAGGGTGGTCACGTATGGAACCGAGTTCCCCGCCGACTTCGTCGCCGTCTCCATCGATCCCCCGCCGGGGTACGGGGAGGCCTTCGACCTTTACGCGGGCGGGGACCTGAGGGGAGAGATCGCGCTGAAGCAGGTCGGGCATCACATCGTACTCAATGCCCTGGCCGCCGTGGCGGTGGCGGAGGAACTCCAGATCCCCTTCGAGGCCATCCGCCAGGGGCTCGCCTCGTTCCCCGGGGCGGATCGCCGGTTCGAACACAAGGGCGAGCGCGCCGGAGTCCGGGTGGTGGACGATTACGGCCATCACCCCACGGAGATCCGGGCCGTGCTGGAGGCGGCGCGAAGGGTGGCGGGAGAGGGCCGCGTCGTGGTGCTCTTCCAGCCCCACCGGTACACCCGGGTCGCCGCGCTGATGGACGCTTTCGCCGAAGTCCTCGGGCAGGCCGACCTCCTCCTCGTTTCCGACATCTACGCGGCCTCCGAAGCCCCCATCCGCGGGGTCTCGGGGAAGGAGCTGGTCCGCAGGATCCGGCGACTCGGCCACAGGGCCGTCCGCCACTGCCCGCGGGTGGAGGACATGGCCGAGGCGATCCTCCCCGCCCTGCGGCCGGGGGACCTCGTGATCACACTGGGCGCGGGCCACATCACCACGGTGGGCGAGCGCCTTTTGGCTCTCCTGGAGGGGCTCCATGACGCTTGAATCCCTCCGAGCCGCCGCACGGTCCTGGGGAGCCGAATGGGTCGAGGGGGCCGAGATCCGCACCCTCCTCACGCTCCGTATCGGAGGAAGGGCCCTCTTCCTCCTTCGCCCGGGATCCTGGACCGCCGCCGCGTCCCTCCTGGAGGTTCTGGAGGGTGAGGGGCTCCCCTACCGGGTCCTGGGCGCAGGAAGCAACGTCCTGGCCTCCGACGGCGACCTTCCCTTCGGAGTCGTTCTCCTTCGGCGCCTGGGCGGGTCCGTGCGCTGGTCGGGCGAGGAAGCCGAGGCCGACGCGGACGTCCTGCTCCCCGCCCTCGCGGCCGAATCGGTCCGCCGGGGTCTGCGGGGAATGGAAGGGATGGGCGGCATTCCCGGCACCGTTGGCGGCGCCGTGATCATGAACGCCGGCGCCTTCGGGTGCGAGATGGCCCCCCTGATTCGAGAAGTCGGGCTTCTGGAGCCGGGAAAGGGCCTCGTGTGGCATCCCGCCTCCGATTTTTCCTTCACCTACCGACGCACCGACGTGGCGAAGAGGGGCATCGTCGCGGCGTGCAGGCTTCGCTTCGAGGTTGGAGACAAGAAGGACCTCCAGTCCGCCTTCGACCGCAACCAGGCACTGAGGGCCGAGCGCCAGCCCAAGGGCGTTCTCACCTCGGGGTCGGTCTTCATGAACCCCCCGGGAGATTTCGCGGGCCGGATCCTGGACGAACTCGGGTTCCGGGGACGAAGAAGAGGGGACGCCGGCTTCGCCGACAAGCACGCCAACTGGCTCGTGAACCACGGGGCGGCCCGCTACGAGGACGCCTGGGGCCTCTGCGAGGAGGCCCGTCGGGCGGCCCTTCACGCGGGATACGCGCTCGAATACGAGGTGGAGGTGTGGACATGATTTCCCCCGAATCCGTCGTGCGATCCCTCCTGAGGGCGCGCCGCCGGGAGCGTCCCGCCGTGACGACGCTGCAGCGGAGGGAGCGGCGCAGGACGGCTCGCCGAGTTCTCCTCTCGGTTCTCGCCGTCGCGTGTCTCTCCGGCCTCGCCGCCCTGGCCGGCACGGGTTGGAATCTGCTGAGGGAGGACAGCGCCTTCGCCGTGCGCCACATCCAGGTGGTGGGCCTCAATCGCCACGCCCCGGCGGATCTCCTCGATGCGCTTCGCCTCCTCAGGGGAAAGAACCTCGTGAGCCTCTCGCCCCAGGACGTGGCCGCCAGGCTCTCACGGTTTGCGTGGCTCAAGGGGTTCCTTTGCCGCAAGCACCTCCCCAACACCCTCATCGTGGAGGTGGAGGAGCGCGAGGCGCTCTGCACGCTTTCCACTCCACAGGGGAATTACGAGATCGACGGGGCGGGGTTCGCCTGGAAGGCGCCGCCGGGGGCCGGAGGACATTTTGCCCTGGGTCCGGGTTTGTCCCCGTCGGACCCGGCCGTGCAGTCCGCCGTTTCGGACCTGCTCCGCCTGGGGCTCGTCGGGCGCGTGACCGCCCTTTCGGCGGCGCCGGGAGAGCCGGGTCTGCTCCTTTCTGCCGAGGGAGGTTGGACCCTCGTGGCCGACCCGGAGAACCTCGCCGGGCAGTGGGACCGATTCCAGCGGGCACGGGCGTGGGCGGACCGTTTCGCAAAAGACAGGAAGACCGTGGACCTCAGGTGGTCGGGACGGGTGGTCCTGAGGGAACCCGAGGTTCCGCCCGAGGAAGATCCGCCGGCACCGCCCGGAGAAGGAGGGCCCCAGCATGGCTAAGGACACCCCCCACGTGGTGGGAATCGATATCGGCACCTCCAAGGTGGCCACGGTCATCGGTAAGGTACAGGAGAACGGCGCGCTCGAAATCACCGGGATCGGGAAAGCGGACGCGCGCGGCATGCGGCGGGGCGTCATCGCCAACCTGAACGAGGCGGCGGAGTGCCTCAAGGCCTCGGTGGAGGAGGCCGAACTCATGGCAGGCTGCTCCATCGACCGGGCCTACGTCGGCGTCGGCGGGTGCAACGTGCGCGGATTCAACAGCCGGGGCGTGGTGGCCGTCACCAACCGCGAACGCCTGGTGGGCCGCGAGGACATCCAGAGGGTTCTGGAGGGGGCGAGGACCATCAGTTTTCCCCAGGACCAGCAGATCTTCCACACCTTCCCCCAGGAATTCATCGTGGACAACCAGGACGGAATCAGCCAGCCCCTGGGCATGACGGGCAGCCGCCTGGAGGCCAACGTCCACATCATCACCGGACCCGTGACCTGTCTGCAGAACCTGACGACGGTGGTCAACCGGTGCGGGATCAGCGTGGCCGAACCCGTCCTCTCCCTCATGGCCGATTCCCAGTCGGTGCTCACCCCGGACGAGCGGGAGATCGGCGTGGGGCTCATCAACGTGGGCCACGGCACCACGGGGATCGCCGTATACGAGAAGGGGGCCATCTGGCACACCAAAGTCATCCCGCTCGGGGGGGAGCACTTCACGAACGACATCGCCGTCGGGCTCAAGACGGGGATCCTGGACGCGGAGATCCTCAAGAAGAAGTACGGGTGCGCCCTCACGAGCCTCATCGAAGAGGACGACATGATCGAGGTCCCCTCCGTGGCCGGCAAGAAGAGCGCCATGGTTCCAAGGTCCCGGCTGGCGGAGATCCTCCAGGGGCGAGCCGAGGAGCTCTTCCAGCTCCTCTTCGAGGAGATCCGGAGCGTGGGTCTCGAGAAGACCATCAACGCGGGTCTCGTCCTCACGGGCGGGGGCGCGAGCCTGCAAGGGCTCCCCGAGGTGGCGGAGGGCATCTTCGACCACCAGGTCCGGGTCGGGGAACCCATGGGCGTTCAAGGGCTCACGAACATCGTCTCCACACCGATCTTCGCCACGTCCGTGGGGTTGGCCGTGTACGGGGCCAAGGCCGAGGCCCAGGACGGGAAGGGAGCGAAGAAGGGCGGAATCTTCCGGAGGATCTTCTCGTCGCTCAAGGACACCTTCTAGCGGCCGGGAGGCCGCCGGATGCGGACATAGGGATGATCGAAAGGGGGTCGCACATGGATCAGGACGTGGGACTGAACTTCACCATGGTGGAGGACCCGGCGCCGAAGGGCGTGAGGCGGGTGCGGATCAAGGTCGTCGGCGTGGGCGGCGCGGGTGGAAACGCCGTCAACCGGATGATCCGGGCGGGCCTCTCGGGCGTGGAATTCGTGGCCGTCAACACGGACTTTCAGGACCTCGAGAAGTCCCTGGCGCCCACCCGGGTGGCCATCGGCCAGAAGCTCACCCAGGGACTGGGCACGGGCGGGTTTCCGGAGCGGGGCGAAAAGGCCGCCATCGAGGACACGGACCTCCTGGTGGAGCACCTCCAGGGGGCGGACCTCATCTTCATCACCGCCGGGATGGGCGGTGGAACCGGCACGGGAGCCGCCCCCGTTCTCGCCCGGCTCGCCCAGGAATCGGGAGCCTTGACCGTGGCCGTGGTGACCCGCCCCTTCTCCATGGAGGGAAAGGTCCGCGAGAAGAACGCCCTCTACGGCCTGGACCAGCTGAGGGAGGCGGCGGCCACCCTCATCGTCATCCCCAACGACAACCTTCTCCTCAACCTCCCCGAAGACGTGAGCGACGACGAGGCCTTCGAGGCGGCGGACGACGTCCTCCGCCAGGGCGTCCAGGGCATCACGGACCTCATCACCCGTCCGGGCAAGATCAACCTCGACTTCGAGGACGCCCGGACGGTCCTCTCCGCGGGAGGCCGGGCCGTCATGGGCATGGGCCAGGCGCTTGGCGCGGACCGCGCGGTGGCCGCCGCCTCCAAGGCCGCCAACAACCCCCTCCTGGAGGACGCATCCATCCAGGGCGCGCGGGCCATCCTGATCAACTTCACGGGAGGCAACCGGATCGCTTTGAAAGAGATGAAGGAGGCCTGCGACCTCGTCCTCGAGAAGGCCCACCCCGAGGCCAATCTCCTCTTCGGGACAAGCATGGACGAGACCCTGGGCGACGAACTCCGCGTGACGGTGGTGGCCGCGGCCTTCGACGACGCCGAGGTGAAGGCGCCGCGCAAGCCCTTGCTCGCCGCCGTCCAGGCCCCCGCGGCCCAGGTCGCGGAGGCGCCTCCGGCCAACGCCTTCGGGTCCGTACCGGGCGTGGATTCCGCCCTCCCTGCGGCGGCCCCTTCGGGGTTTCTGAGGGGCTTCGGCAAGAGGGGGCTTTTCGTCAACCCCAACGAGACACCGATCACGCCCGGCTCCCCCATGGAGCGGGACTACGAGGAGTATCAGACCCCGACCTTCATCCGGAAAAGCCGGGAATAGGAAAACGGGGCGCCGGAGCGCCCCCTCGCGTTTCGCGGTCCCGGCCGGACCCCGGGACCGGCACCTCCCCCGGGGCTTCGGCCCCAGATCCATCCCTCCCCGCATCGGGGCGGCGCGAGCCGCCCCCCTTTTTTTGGGGGGAGACAGGCGGGAAGGGGCCACCGGCCGGAGGACCCAGGGCAAGGAGGGACGGGGACGCGGCCTCTTCCCCCCCGGGCCTGCGTTCCTGGGTGGCGCGCCCAAGAACCGGACCCCCCGGCTCCTCGGCCGGCTCAACCCTCGCGCGAATGAACCGTACTGCCTCGGGCGGGCCGAGTTACCGTGCCCGCCTTTCGCCTCGTTTCCTGAGCCTCTTCCAGAGGTCCTGTTCGAGGAAGCTCCCGGAGACGTTCGCTTCCATCCTCCGGAACAGGGGGGCGGGCACGGCGAAGGTGAACAGTCCCGGATCCAGGTGGGGACGGGCCGAGAGGTCCATCCCCCCCAGGACGGCCCGGGGCGCCTTCCCCTTCGATTCGTGGAAGGGCAGGAGGCAGATGGACTGGCATCCGGAGGCGAAGGGAACCACAACGGCGTCCCCTCCCGGCCGGTCGTAATTCGCCAGGGTGGTGAGGGCCGCCACCTGATCCGGATTGGCCAGAAAGACGACCACGCGCGGCCTCTCCCTCCGCCCGTCCACCTTGGACAGGGCCTTGAACACGACGAAGGTCTCGGGGATGTCTTCGATGGGCAGCCCCGCCAAGAACTCCTTGGCCAGGGCGGGGCTCTTGATGAAGCGAAGCCCTCCGCCCCCCCTCTTCCCGCCCCCCGTGGACAGGAACCGCGCGATGTCGCGGCTCTTTTCGTAGCCGTCCCCGAAACAGAGGCCCGTCCGGCCGCCCACGCATCCCGTGGTGTTCCGGTCGAAGACGGCGGTGTACCCCCGAGCCGCGAACGCGAGCATCTCCATCACGCACCCCCAGCGCCGCTCCTTGAACTGGGCCGCTCCGCTGGGCCTCACGTCGGTAAAAAGGACGGCCACGGGCTCGTGGACGAACTCGATTTCTTGCGCGATTCGGCTCCTCATGGCGACCTCCGGAAGGCGAAATCTATGGTAATGCCGCCGCTCCGGCCGCGCCAGGGAAGAGGATGGCCCCGCGAGGGGTTTTGTGGGTTCATGCATTCTCGATTCTTCCCTTCAGGAAGTTCTGGTATGGTGGAAGGCGGTGGAGAGGGAGGCGTGATTCGGAGCCCCCAGGCTTCACGGGCAGGGATGATGGACGGGGACGCACGCGCCGTCGAACGGGTGATTGGTTGATCGCCCACCCTTCCAGAGAAGGGCATATCCTTCCCTGGACCTGGGCCGCCTTCGCGGTCCTCGTCGTCGGACTGGACCTCGCCGTCTGGTTTCTGATCCCGGACGAGGGCCTCCAGGGACGCCTGGCCCTGGTCCTCGAGCTCGTGAAGTCGGTGGCCGTCACGGCCCTCCTGTTCTACGCGGCCTTCCGGGCGCGTCCCGCCGGCCGCCCTCTCCATCCCGCCTGGACCGCCCTGGGGGCCGCTTACCTGACCTACACGATCGGGGACTTCTTCACCTCCGTCCTTGGCACGACCCTCACGACCCACGGGGGCATTTCGGCCCTGATGAACGCCTTCTACCTCGCGTTCTTCCCCCTCTTCCTGCTCGGCGTCCTCTGGCTCCCCAAGGCCCCCCTTCGCCGGATCGAACGGTGGCGCCTCCTTCTGGACATGGGGATCGTGACACTCGCCGCGGGGACGGTCCTCTGGATCGTCCTCATCGGCCCCTTCGCCGGCCGGCCGGAGACCGCGCCGGCGGCTCTCCTGCTCACCCTCGCCTACCCTCTCGGAGACCTGGCCCTGCTCTGGGCCGCCATGACGCTTCTCTTCCGCCACGGGGACCCGGCCACCAGCCGCGTCTTCCGGCTCCTGGCCCTGAGCGCCGCGATCCTCATCGTGACGGACGTGGCGTACAGCTACGAGATTCTCGCCGGAGACCGCTCCTTGAGCAATTGGCTGACCCTCGGGTACATCCTGAGCCACCTGACGGCGGGTCTCGCCGCCGTTCTGAGGATCCAGACCATCGAGTCCCCGGCCCGGCCCGACCAGCCGGAGGTGACCCGCCCTCCCCTCGTGGGCGCGTCCCTCGTCCTGGCCTACGGCGGGCTGCTGGCCGCGTGGCTGGCCACCCATAAAGCCTCCGGGGCCCACCCCTCGACGCTCGGCTCCCTGGCCGTCCTCGTCATGATCGGGCTGGCCTTCCTCCGGCAGGTGCTCGACATCCGCGAGATGAACCGCCTGAACCGCCGCCTCGAGGAGGCTCGAGCCGCCCTCGAAGACAAGGTCGCCGATCGGACCTCCGAACTGGCCAGAACGAACCGCGATCTGGCCGCGGAGGTGGACCAGCGGCGCAGAGCGGAAGCGGCCCTCCAGGCCAGCGAGGAGCGGTTTCGGACGCTCGTCCAGAATTCCTACGACATGATCACGGTCCACGACGCGACGGGAAGGGTGATCTTCGAAAGCCCGAGCGTGGCGCGCCTGCTTGGATTCGGACCGGACGGGCTTCTGGGACGGACCCCCTTCGAATTCGTACATCCGGACGACATCCCTGTCGCGCGGGAGGCCTTTCAGCGGGTTTCGAACCAGACCAACACGGGCATTCCCACGGTCTACCGCTTCCGCCACGCGGACGGCCATTACCTTCACGTGGAGACCCTCGGGAACAACCTCCTGGAGCACCCCGCCATCCGGGGCATCGTCCTCACGTCCCGCGACGTGACCGAGCGCACGAGGGCCGAGGAGGCCCTTCTCCGGAGGGTCAAGGAACTCACGGTCCTCAACTCCGTCGCCACCCTCGCGGCGGAGGCGATGGACGAGGCCAAGCTGATCGCGGACGCCACGGAGGTCATCCGCGACGGACTCTTTCCGGACAACTGCGGGGTGCTCTTGGTGGAGGCCTCCCGGGGTGTCCTGGTCCACACTCCGTCCTATCACTCCCGAGACCCGCGGGTTCCCCTCCGCCCGGTCCCTCTCGGGCGGGGAGTCACCGGAAAGGTGGCCGCGGCCGGAATGGCGCGCCGCGTGGATGACACCATGAAGGACCCGGACTACATCGCCATGGACTCGGCCATGCGGTCCGAGATCTGCGTCCCGCTCCGCGTCGGGACGAGGATCCTCGGGGTGCTCGATGCGGAAAGCGCCCAGCCGGCCGCCTTCAGCGAGCGGGATCTGGAAATCCTCTCCACCCTGGCGGGCCTCCTGGCCACGGCCATCGGACGGCTGAGAGCGGCGTCCGAAGTTCGGGAGAGCGAGGACCGCTTCCGCCGCCTCTCCGAGGCCGCCTTCGAGGGCGTATGCATCAGCGAGAAAGGCCGGCTCCTGGACGCGAACCAGCGCATGGCGGACATGCTGGGGTACAGCCTCCCGGAGGTGGTCGGGAAGGACATCCTCGAATTCATCGCCCCCGAGCACCGATCCGCCGCGGCGGTTTACCTGGAGGGCTTCTCCGACAGCCCCGCGGAGTTCCTGTCCATGAGGAGGGACGGAAGCACCTTCCCGGTGGAGTGCCGGGCCCGTCCCCTGCCCTTTCAGGGACGGACGGTCCGGGTCACGGCGGTACGGGACATCACCCGGCGCAAGGAGTCGGAGGCCAGGATTCAGCTCCAGCTCCGCCGGCTCTCCGCCCTTCGCGCCATCGACGCCGCCATTTCCTCCAGCCTGGACCTGCGCTCCACCCTCCACCTCTTCCTGGACCACACGATCTCCCAGCTCGAGGTGGACGCGGCGGCGGTCCTCCTCCTCAACCCCTCGTCTCGGACCCTCGAGTTCGCCGCCTCGCGCGGCTTCCGCACGGAGGCCCTCCGCCACAGCCACATCCCCCTCGGAGAGTGTTTCGCGGGGCGCGCCGCCATCGAGCGGAAGCCCATTCATGTGAGCGACCTCAAGGCCGCCCCCGAGAGCTTCGCGCGCTCCCCCCTTCTCCTCTCCGAAGAATTCCGCGCCTACTTCGCCGTCCCCCTGATCGCAAGGGGCCAGGTCAAAGGGGTGCTCGAGGTGTTCCACCGGACCTACCTGTCCCCGGACCGAGAGTGGCAGGAGTTCCTGGAAACCCTCGCCGGACAGGGAGCCATCGCGGTGGAGAACATGAGCCTCTTCGAAGGCCTCCAGAAGTCCAACCTGGAACTGTCCCTGGCCTACGACACGACCCTGGAGGGCTGGTCCAAGGCCCTGGAACTGCGCGACCAGGAGACCCAGGGCCACACCCGGCGGGTGGCCGAAATGACGCTCGACCTCGCGCGGGCCCTGGGCATCCCCGAGGCGGACCTGGCCCACGTCCGGCGCGGCGCCCTGCTCCACGACATCGGAAAGATGGGCATCCCGGACGGCATCCTCCTGAAGCCGGGCCCCCTCACCGATTCAGAATGGGAGATCATGAAGCGCCACGTGACCTACGCCCAGGAACTCCTGCACCCCATCGAGTTCCTTCGGCCCGCCCTCGACATCCCCTATGGGCACCACGAGCGTTGGGACGGAGGGGGATACCCCCGCGGACTCAAGGGAGAGGAGATTCCGCTGGCGGCGAGGATCTTCGCCGTGGTGGACGCCTGGGACGCCCTCACCTCGGACCGGCCCTACCGGAAGGCCTGGAAGCCCGAGAGGGTCCGCGCCTACCTGCGCGAGGAATCGGGCGTACGATTCGACCCCCGGGTCGTGGAGGCTTTCCTCAAGATGGAGCGTGAGAGGCCCGGGGCCTCCGCCTGAAGGGCCGATTCAGCGCGGCCGCTCCCGGTACCGATCGTTCTGTTTGAGGGCCTTCTTGCGAAGGCGGAGGGAATCGGGGGTCACTTCGAGCAGCTCGTCGTCCCCCAGGAACTCCAGGCACTGCTCCAGGTTCAGAATTCTCGGAGGCACGAGCCGGGCCGCTTCGTCCGCCGTGGAGGCCCTCATGTTGGTGAGGTGCTTCTCCTTGACGATGTTCACGTCGAGGTCCTTCTCCCGGCTGTGTTCGCCCACGATCATGCCCTCGTACACGGGCGTTCCGGGGGCGATGAAGAACTCCCCCCGGCTCTCGAGATGCTCGATGGCGTAGGCCGTGGCGCGCCCCCCCCGGTCGGCCACCAGAGCCCCCGTGAGCCGCCCGGGGATGGGTCCCTGCCAGCCGTCGTAACCGTCGAAGAGGTGATTGAGGATTCCCAGCCCCCGGGTCTCCGTCAGGAACTGCGTGCGCAGGCCGATGAGCCCCCGGCTGGGCATGCGCCAGTCCATTCGGATGCGGCCGGACCCGTGGTTGACCAATTTGATCATCCGGCCCCTCCGGGCCCCCAGGAGCTGGGTCACACCGCCCATGAAGGCCTCGGGGCAGTCCACCTGGACGATCTCCATGGGTTCGAGGACGCGTCCCTCCGGGTTCAGCCTCGTGAGGATCTTGGGACGGCTCACCGCCAGCTCGAAACCCTCTCGGCGCATGGTTTCGATGAGAATGGCGAGCTGGAGTTCGCCGCGGCCCATGACCTCGAACTGGTCCCCGGTGTCCGGGATGAGAATCCGGAGGCTCACGTTCCTCAAGGCCTCCTTTTCCAGGCGGTTCTTGATCTGACGGGCGGTGACGAACCGGCCCTCCTTGCCCGCGAAGGGAGACACGTTCGCGGAGAAGACCATGGAAAGGGTCGGCTCGTCCACGCGGATGCGGGGGAGGATCCGCGGGGACTCGGGCTCGCAGAGGGTGTCCCCGATGCCCACGTCCGAGAAGCCCGCCAGGGCGCAAAGGTCGCCCGAGCGCACCTCGGCCGCCTCGACCCGGTCCAGGCCCGAGAAGGTGTACAGGGCCGTGATCTTCCCCCGGACCTGCCGTCCCTCCTGGAGGAGCAGGTACTCGCGCCCCGCCCGCACCGACCCGCGCACCACCCGGCAGAGGCCCAGGCGTCCCACGTAATCGTTGTAGTCCACGTTGGTGATCCAGCCCTGAAGGGGCTCCTGGTCCCCGCACTCGGGGGCGGGGACGGTCGCCAGAATGGACTCGAAGAGCGGCAGGAGGTCCGAGCCGGGGGCGGCGAGGTCGAGGGTGGCCGTCCCCTTCCGGGCGTTGGTGTACACAACGGGAAAGCCGATCTGGTCCTCGGTGGCGTCCAGGTCGATGAAGAGATCGTAGATTTCGTTGAGGACTTCGGCCGGACGGGCGTCCTGACGGTCGATCTTGTTGATCACGACCACCGCGGGTAGCTGGCGCTCCAGGGCCTTGCGGAGGACGAACCGGCTCTGGGGCAGGGGGCCCTCCGCCGCGTCCACCAGGAGGAGCACGCCGTCCACCATGGTCAGGGCCCGCTCCACCTCCCCTCCGAAATCCGCGTGGCCGGGCGTGTCCACGATGTTGATCTTCACGTCCCGGAACGTGACGGAGGTGTTCTTGGCCAGGATCGTGATGCCCTTTTCGCGCTCCAGGTCGTTGCTGTCCATGACGCGCTCCTGGACCTCCTGGCCCTTCCGGAAGATCCCGGACTGCCAGAGCATGGCATCCACGAGCGTGGTTTTTCCGTGGTCCACGTGAGCGATGATGGCCACGTTTCGAATCTCTTCGCGGCGCACGCGTGCCTCCGATGCCCGGACCGGCGGGCGGCGTCCTCGGCGATTGGGTGGGGCCGGGCCTGGGGCCCTGGAGTGAGGGTGCCCACCTCCGTGGAGGAGATGGGTATCCTACCGCATATCTCCGTCCTGTTCAAGGAGATGAACGGGAAGCGCCGCCGTCGTCCACCCGCCACCCCCTTCGATGCGCTCCGGACCCCCGATCACTCCTTCCGTCCGGACAGGAGGGCCCGGATTTCCGCGAGGGAGGCCTCGATTCGGTCGAGGCGGTCCCGGATCTCCTGGAATTGCCGTCCGAAAACCTCCATCTCCTCGATTTCGCGGATGAGTTCGGGAAAGAGCCCCGATTCGGCGCCTTCACCCCCGCCGGATTCGGGGGCCTCCTCGGGGTAGAAACGCCTCAGGGCCTCTTCCAGGCTCGACTGGGGCGCCACCATGGGCACCACCGACTTGCCCGTGACCTTTTCGAGGTTCTCGATGGTGTCCAGGTCCATGGGATCCGCGAGCGCCACGAACAGGCGCGCCCCGTCGGACTTGATCGGCAGAGCGTGGAAGCGCAGGGCGAGCCCCCTGGGCACGAGGGCCAGGACCGAGGGGGCGATCTCCAGGTTCGCGAAGGAGACGCAGGGCATGTTGAGCTGGCGGGAGAGGAAGGCCGTCAGCACGTTCTCGTCGATGAAGTGGAGCTGGATGAGGGTGGATCCGAAGCGAGTGCCCCTCAGTTTCTGCTCCTCGAGGGCGATCTGGAGCTGGACTTCGTCGATGAGGTTGGCCTCCAGAAGCAGGTCCCCCAATTTGGGCCGTCCCATGTGGATTCGCCTCCTTATAGCGTACAGTACACCGGGAGCCTCCCGGGCGGCAAGGAGCCTTTCCGGGCATCGGTTGAGGGGACCAACCATGGGACGAAGGCATGGCCTGGCCATCCTGATCTGGGCGTGGACGTGGGGCGGCGCACTCCTGCGGGGCCAGGCTCCGGCCGGAGCGTACTCCGCCGTGGACGCCCACGCCCTGGCGGCCCCCGTCGAGGCCGAGCGCACGGTGGAGTCCCTGGCGGCATACCTGACCGGCCCAGGGAGCCCCGCCCGCACGGAGGAGGAAAAGGCGAGGGCCCTCTTCCGCTGGATCGCGGACCGGATCGCCTACGCCGAGCCGGAGGGGACCGTCGAGGCGCCCCCCGCCCAGGTCCTCTCCGCCCGGGAAGCCGTGTGCTTCGGGTACGCCGGCCTTTACGAAGCCCTCTGCGCCGCCTCGGGCCTGAAATGTGCCGTCATTTCGGGATTCGGAAAGGGAAGGACCTACCTCGTGGGCGACGCCACGGAAGGCCCCCCCAACCACGCATGGAACGCGGTCTGGGCCTCGGACCGCTGGAACCTGGTCGATTGCACCTGGGGGGCCGGACGGACCGATGAGAAGGGACGTTTCGTCCGCCGGTTCGACGGCTTCTTTTTTTTCACTCCGCCCCGGCTCTTTTTCGAAACCCACTTCCCCGACGATCCCTCCCATCAGTTTCTGGACCCTCCCCTGTCCCGGAAGGCCTTCGAGGCGCTCCCCCACGTCCAATCCACCTTCCATGAGCTGGGGCTTTCCTGGATCGGGGGCCCTCCGGCGCGCCTCCGGGTCGGCGAAGAGGCGGTCCTTTTCGTTGAAGCGCCCCGGAACGTGTGCCTCATGGCCCGTCTCCTGAGCCGGGACGGCGCGGACCAGGGCGACCGGACCCTGGTCCTGCGGAGCGAGGGAAGGGTCACCGTGCGCGCCCTCTGCCCCTCCCGGGGCCTCTACGTCCTCCGTCTCCTCGCGCGGAGGGGCGGGGGTCCGGAGCCCCTCGCCTGGGCGGCGGACCTGCTCGTGGAGGCCTCGGCGGGCGCGGGGCCGGAGTCCCGGTTTCCCTACCTGTACCAGGAATACGTGGACCTCGGTTGCGCCCTGCTCTCTCCCCTTCGAAGCCCCCTGGGGACCGGGCGGAGGGAGACCTTCCGCCTCACAGCTCCGGGAGCGGTGGAGGCCGTCGTGGTGACGGGCCGCAAGTGGGAGCGGCTGAGGCCGGGTCCGGGGGGGTTCGAGGGAACGGTCAAGATTCGGCCGGGGGAGATCAAGGTTGCGGCCCGCTATCCGGACCGCACCGGGTATACGGTTCTGATCCGCTTCGACGCGGCGCCCCCGGGCCAAGACAGGTCCGCTCCCTCGAGAGGACCCTCCGAAAGCCCTGAGGCGCCCTAGAGGGCCAGGAGCGCCGCCTCCACCTCGTCGATGACGTAGTCCGGCGTGGAGGCCCCCGCCGTGAGCCCCACCACCGAAAACCCGGCCAGCCAGGCGGGATCGAGGTCTTCCTTCCCCTGAACGAGGGCCGAAGGCTTGATGCGGGAGCAGATTTCGAACAGGTGCCGGGTGTTCGCCGACTGCTTCCCGCCGATCACCACCACGGCCCCCACGGAGGGGTCCTGCGCGAGTTCCCGGGCCGCGTCCTGGTTTTGTTTCGTGGCGTAGCAGATGGTGTCGGCCCGGCGGGTGTTGGGGTTCCGGGACTCGATGTGGGTCACCACGTCTTCGAAATCCTCGGCGTTGAGGGTGGTCTGGTACAGAATCCGGAGGGACGGGTAGGCCTCCCAGGAGATCTCCCGCGCCTGGTCCAGGCCCTGAACGATGTGGTAGGTGGAGGGATCCAGGTCCCGGGTGTATCCCACCACTTCCCGGTGCTGGGGGTCTCCCACGAAGACCAGGTGGGCGCCCTCCTCCAGGGCCGCTTGCGCTTCCTTGTGGATGTCGTACACGAATTTGCAGGTCGTATCCAGGATCTCCAGGCCGAGGCCGCGGGCCCTCTCGTGGAACGAGGGTGGGACGCCGTGGGCCGAGAAGACCACCACGGGCTCCGCGACCTCCTCGAGGCTGTGGACCGTCCTGATTCCCAGCCTCTCCAGGTCCTCCACCACGCGCTCGTTGTGGACCACCTGGCCCAGGATGGCCCCCCGCCCCCCCTGGGCGGCGAACCGGCGGACCTTGAGGTCCGCCACCCTGACGCCCGAACAGAAACCGTACTTCTTGGCCCGAACGACCTTCATGGTCCTCTCCAACGACGCGGCGCGGCCGGTCATTCCGTTCCCCCGCGCCGGCAGTATAGGACATGTGGCGCCCGGGGGAGGGCGCCGGGCGGGAGGGGACCGGCCTCGCCGTTTCCATCTCTCCGGCCGCAAGGCAGGCCGTTGCATCTTCGCCGTCACGGGTCTAGGCTCGTCGTGCGGGGACGGCATGAAGCGAATTTTGATCGTGGACGATCACCGGTCCTTTGTGGACCACTGGAAGGCCTTTTTGGAGGACCGATACCCCGGCCGGGTGGCGGTGGAGACCCAGACCGATCCCATGTCCGCCGTCCGGTCCTTCGGCCCCCACCTCCACCTGCTCATGCTGGATCTGGAGATGCCCGTGCTGGACGGCCGGAAACTCCTGGACGTGGCCGTCGCCCAGGGGGTCGACCGGCGCCGCGTGGTGATCACCAGCGGATGGGACGCCGAGCGCCTTCACGCGCTCTTTCCGAGGGGCTCCTGCCTGGCCGTGATCAACAAGGAGGAGCCGGCCCAACAGGCCGCCTTTCTCATGATCCTCGATTCGGTGATGAAGAAGCCGTGAGGCTGTGGAAAACTCTGGCCGCAGGAGGCAGGCGCCTCCCGCCGGGGCGTGGTCCCGTAAACTTCCGGCGGCAACCCGACGTATGTCTCCTCTTGGAACGGAGGATGGAATGAAAAAGCACCGGTCCGGCGGGTTTCTCTGCGTCCTCACCCTGGCCCTTCTCGGGACGGGCGCGGCGGTCCGGGCTCAGGAGGGAGAAGGGACCCTGTCCCTTTCACTCCAGGATGCCCTGAAGATCGCACTGGAAAAAAACTTCGACGTGCGGGTCCAGGAGATCAATCGGGACCAGGCCCAGGCCGCGCTCAAAGGAGCCTACGGCCTTTACGACCCGAACCTCTCCTTTGACTGGTCCACGGGGGTCAACCGCCAGCCCACGTCCAGCGTCCTGCAGGCCGGGGGCTCCGCGAGCCTCTACATGAGCCGCCAGGACCAGTACAACCTGGGGCTCTCCCAGTTCGCGCCGTGGGGCCAGACCTTCACGCTCCAATGGGACAACTACAAGTCCCGCACGAACTCCCTGTACTCCATCCTGAACCCCACCTACGGGAGTTCGGCGGCCCTCGGGACGACCGTGCCTCTCCTGAAGGGCTTCGGAAAGCAGGTCGCCAGCCGCTCCGTCCTCCAGGCCAAGATCGACCGCACCGTGGCCGACGCCCAGTATCAAGCGGGCCTCCGTGACGCCCTCGTCCAGGTGGAGCGGGACTATTGGAACCTCGTCTACGCCATCCGCGACCTGGAGGTGCGCCGCCGGTCCCTCGACCTGGCCAAGACGTTCCAGGAGGAGACGCGGAAGAAGATCGAGGTGGGCGTGCTGGCCCCCATCGAGCAGGTGGCCGCCGACGCCCAGGTGGCCGCCCGCGAGCAGGAAATCATCGCTTCCCAGCAGGCCGTGGGGGACTCGGCGGACATCCTGAAGCTCGCGTTGGGGATCACCCAGGACAGTCCGGAATGGCTTCAGGAGATCCAGCCCACCGACGAGGCCGTGGTCACCGGAGGGGAGTACGAAGAGAAGGACCTTCTCGCCCAGGCCCTGAAAACGCGCCCCGAATTGATCGCCGCCAAGGAGAAGGTGGAGCGCGCCAAGCTCGATACGCGTTGGTCCAAGAACCAGACCCTGCCCAGCCTGGACCTCTCGGCGGGCCTCACCTACAACGGCATCTCGGGCTACTACGTCAACCCGCTCACGGGACAGGTGAGCGACCTGACCTTCCCCGACGCATGGGAGCAGGTCACGGGCCTCGATTACAAGTCCTACTACGTGGCCCTGGCCCTCAAGGTCCCCCTGGGCAACCGGGCCGCCCGTTACCAGTTCCAGCAGTTCCGGCTGGCCCAGACGGCCCAGGAGATCGCCCTTCAAAAGCAGACCCTGACGATCGCCAACGAGGTGCGCTCCAGCCTGAGGGGGTTGGAGGCCGCGCGGAAGCGCGTGGCCGCCGCCCGGCTCACCCTCCGCCTTCAGGAGGAGAAGCTCGACGCCGAACGAAAGAAGTACGACAACGGCCTGTCCACGGCCTTCAACGTGCTGTCCTACCAGAACGACCTGGCCGCGGCGGAATCCGGCCTCCTGAGGGCGATCCTCGATGCGAAGCTGGCCATGTCCGCGCTGGACCGGGCCGTGGGGGTTTACTTCGAGACCCACGGCATCGAAATCAAGTAGTTCCTGAGGTCCTTGATCGCTTGATCGCCGGATCAACCGGTCGCCGACTTCTCGGAAGGGGAGGAAGTCATGAACGAGAACAACCCGACCCACGGTGAAAACCGCCCGGAGGCCGTACCCGCGGAGGCCCCCACTCCGTCCGCGCCCGCCCCGGCCCCCATCGCCCCCCTGCAGGCCGTGACGGGGGCGTTTCTCTCCCCTGGGGAGACGTTCAAGCGGATCGTGGAGCGCCACTGGACTCTCGTCGCCGTCCCGCTGGTCCTCATCATGATCTTCAACGTGGTGAGCGTGGTCTTGATGCGGAACCGGGTGGACATGAAGCAGTTCGTGCGGGACCAGATCCGCCAGAGCCGCTTCGCGGACCAGCTCAGCGACGCGCAGATCGAAGAGGCCGCCGAGAGGGAAGCCTCCCGGCCCGCCGCCTTCACCGCCTTTTTCGCCTGCCTCTTTCTCGTGGTGACGGTGCTCTTCCTGGCGGCGCTCTTCTGGCTGGTGCTCCTGGCCTTCGGTTTCGAGATCAACTTCAAGAGGAGCCTGCTGGCGGTGGGCTTCGCCATGCTCCCCATGACGGTCGCCGCCGTCCTCTTCATCGTGATCCTCTTCGTCAAGGACCCCAACTCCATCGACATCCAGAACGCCCTGGCCACGAACCCGGCGGCCCTCCTGGACCGCGAGTCCACCTCCAAGCCCCTGTACGCGCTTCTCCAGTCCCTGGACCTCTTCAAGGCCTGGATGATCTTCCTCCTCTCGGTGGGGCTGGCCGCCGCCGCCCGCTGTCGGGTGGCGCCCGCCGCCGCCGCCGTGGTGGTCCTTTACTTCGTCTGGGTCGGCGTCCGCGTGGCGCTCGCCGCCATTTTCTAGGTGCCCGCGATGACCAAGAAGCGCCTCTGGATTGTCCTGTCCGCCGCCGCCGTCCTCCTCCTCGTGATCGTCCTGACCGCCGTCAACAGCCGGCCCAAAGGGTTCGAAGTGGAGGTCCTCAAGACCGAACGGGGCGAGGTGTCCCCGACGGTTACGGCGGACGGGCTCATCGCCGCCAAGAACGCCGTGAACATCTCCTCCCAGGTCATGGGCGAAATCGTGTCCATCCCCTTCCTGGAGGGAAGCGCCGTTAAAAAAGGCGATATCCTGGTCCAGATCAACCCCGACACCTACCAGCGGGACGTGGCCTCGGCCCTGGCCAACCTGCAATCCGCCGAGGTGGGCGCGCGGCAGGCGCGGGTGACTCTCGCCCAGCGCAAGAAGGATTGGGAGCGGGCCGAGGACCTCTTCCGCAAGGGGATCTTCTCGGCCTCGCAGAGGGACGACGCCCGCCTGGCTCTGGACCAGGCCGAACTCGCCGAAAGCTCCGCCGCCTCGGCGGTGGCCCAGGCGAAGGCCTACTTCCAGAAGGCCCAGGACAACCTGGCCAAGACGACCCTGCGATCGCCCATGGACGGGGTCGTGACGGCGGTGAACGCGAAGGTGGGCGAAACGGCCGTCATGGGCACCATGAATTTCTCGGGAACCGTCATCCTCACCGTTTCGGACCTCAGCGAGATCATCACCGAAGTCCAGGTGGACGAGGCCGATTATCCCCGGCTCAAGCTCGGCCAGCCCGTCGTCGTCATCGTGGACGCCCTGGGCGGAAGGCGCTACGACGGAAAGGTGATCGAGATCAGCGCCTCGGCCCGGCCCGGGGCCAGCGGCACCCAGGCCAACATCCGACAGTTCCTCGTGAAGGTCGCCGTCACCAACCCCGATTCGGACCTCAAGCCGGGCGTCACCGCCCGCGTGCGGCTCCTTGCCGACAAGCGGGAGAACGTGATCCGCGTCCCCGTTGGAGCCATCCGCACGGAGGAGAAAAGCGGCGAGCAGGTCTTCTACGTCTTCGTCTCCGACAAGCAGAAGGCCGCCAAGAAGATCGTTCAGACCGGCCTGTCGGACGACCTCTTCACCGAAGTCACCGAGGGCCTCGAGGAGGGGGACGAGGTCGTCATCGGCCCCTACAGGATTTTGAGGAACCTCAAGGAGAACGACCGCCTCCGGCCCAAGGTCCTCAAGCCGGAGGACTTCGTGAAGAGCCGCACCGCGCCCAAGACGGAGGAGCCGGGTGACTGACGACGTGCTCATCGAGGCGCGCGGCCTCGTCAAGGACTACCCCATGGGGGACGAGGTCTACCACGCCCTCCGCGGGGCGGACCTCACCGTGCGACGCGGCGAGTTCATCGCCATCATGGGTCCCTCCGGATCGGGCAAGTCCACGCTCCTCCATCTCCTCGGCTGTCTGGACACGCCCACGTCCGGCACGTACACGCTGGCCGGCACCCCGGTCCACAGCCTCCCGCCCGACGAACTCGCGGAGGTGAGGAACCGCGAGATCGGCTTCATCTTCCAGATGTTTTTCCTCCTCCCCAGGGCCAGCGCCGTGGAGAACGTGGAACTGCCCCTCATCTACGCCAAGGTCCCCCCCGGCGAGCGGCGCCGGAAGGCCATGGAGGCCCTCCAGTTCCTCGGCCTGGAGACCCACGCGGCCCACCGCCCCAACCAGCTCTCGGGCGGCCAGCGCCAGCAGATCGCCATCTGCCGCGCGCTCGTCAACAAGCCCAGCCTCATCCTCGCCGACGAACCCACGGGGAACCTCGACTCCAAGACGAGCGAGAACATCATGGGACAGCTCGTGCGGCTCAACCGGATGGGCAACACCCTCATTCTCGTCACCCACGAGCCCGACATCGCCGCCTACGCGCCCCGGCAGGTGCGCATCCGGGACGGCAGGATCGTCTCCGACGAGGTCGTGCGCAAGGCGGAGGGAGGCGAGCCATGACCGCCGCCATCCGAAAGGAACAGATCTACGGTTTCTGGGGAAGCGTGGCCGAACTCGTCCGCATCGCGCTCAGGGCCATCCTGGCCAGCAAGATGCGCTCCTTCCTCACGGTCCTCGGCATCATCATCGGAGTCCTCAGCGTCGTGGCGGTGGTTTCCATCATGCAGGGCGTCTTCGCCGCCTTCTTCGCGGAGTTCAACTCCCTGGGCGCCGACACCATGTTCGTTCGGCCCAACTACGAGATGTCCAGGAGCCGGGTGGATGCGGTGAAGCGCCTGAAGATGACCTACGCCGACGCCCTGGCGATCAAGGACGGGGCCCCGCTCGTCAAGGAGGTGGCCCCCTTCGTCATGCGCGGGGACACCATCGCCTACCGGAGCCAGCGCGACACCACGCAGATCATCGGTACCACGGAGCCCTATGCCCCCATCAACAACCTCGACCTGGAGTCGGGACGCTTCATCGGGCCCATGGACGTGGCCACCCGCCGAAAGGTGTGCGTGGTGGGCCAGGACATCCTGGACAAGCTGGCCATGCCCCCCCAGTGCCTCGGAGAGGAGATCCAGATCGGACGGGGCACCTACACCATCGTGGGCCTGCTCGAGAAGAAGGGCGGCTCCTTTGGCCAGAGCCAGGACGACCAGATCTTCATCCCCTTAACAGCCGCCACCCAGCAGTACGGGCAGGACATCGCCAACACGGTCTTCATCCTGATCCAGATCCTCGACCCCAAGCAGACCGACAACGCGGTGGAGCAGATCTCCACGGTCCTGCGCCGCACCCACGGCATCCGCTTCGGCCAGCAGGACGACTTCCGCATTTTCACCGTGGAGGCCATCAAGAGGGTCATCGACCAGTTCACGGGCATCTCCACGATGGTGGTCACGGCCATCGTCTGCATCACCCTCGTGGTCGGGGGCATCGGCATCATGAACATCATGCTCGTCTCCGTCACCGAGCGGACCCGCGAAATCGGCATCCGGATGGCCGTGGGCGCCAAGAGGGTCCACATCCTCTACCAGTTCCTCATCGAATCGGTGACCCTCTCGACCCTCGGGGGCATCGTCGGACTCTTCCTGGGCGTGGGCCTGTCCCACTTCGTGGTCTTCGTCCTGAGAAAGACCGTCTCCGAGACCTTCCCGCCGGCCTACGTGCCCTTCTGGATCGTCCTGCTCTCCCTGGGGTTCGCCGCCCTCACGGGCGCGGTCTTCGGCGTCTACCCCGCCGTCAAGGCCAGCCGCCTCGACCCCATCGACGCCCTCAGGTACGAGTAGGGATCCCTTTCGGCCCGACAACGACGCTTGCAGGATGAGACCCGAACCTCCCCGCGCAGCAGGGAGGTTCGCTCTTTTCGGGTTCGGAGGCTCCCGCCTCCAATCCTCCCGCGCTATAATCCCTTCTCCAAGGGGGGCGCCATGAAGACGCGCGTGACGGAACTCTTCGGCATCGAGCATCCCATCGTCCTGTCGGGCATGTCGTGGATCTCCACGCCGGAACTGGTGGCGGCGGTGTCCAACGCGGGAGGCCTGGGCATCCTGGCGACGGGCGTGTACAACGCCGGGCAGACCCGCGAGGCGATCCGCAGGGTTCGCTCCCTCACCGACCGCCCCTTCGGCGCCAACGCCACCCTGTACTTTCCCGGAGCGAGGGAGAACGCCCAGGTCCTCTTGGAGGAAAAGGTCCCCGTCATCAATTTCTCCATGGGCAAGGGGGACTGGATCGTGAAGGGCGCCCACGCCTACGGCGGGAAGGTCATCGCCACGGTGACGACGGCCAAGCACGCCCAGAGCGCGGCCTCCTACGGGACCGACGCGGTCCTCGTGACGGGGAACGAAGCGGCGGCCCACGGTTCGGGGGTTTCATCCATGGTCCTCATCCCCAGGGTGGCCGACGCCGTGAAGGTCCCCATCGTGGCGGCGGGGGGCTTCGCCGACGGCCGGGGCCTCGCGGCGGCGCTCGTCCTGGGGGCCGACGGCGTGGCCATGGGAACGCGCCTGATGAACACGAAGGAGAGCCCGGCCCACGAAGGGTGCAAGGCCGCGTGCCGGGAGCGGGAGGCCGAGGACACCCTCTACACCACGCGGTTCGACGGACAGCCTTGCCGCATCCTCCTTTCCCCCGGAGGAAAGCGGGCGGTGAAGCGCGGCCTGGACCTGAAGCGGGCCGCCTTCAACGGGGTGGAGATCTCACGGATGCTTGGCGTTCCCTACCTCAAGATGGCGGCGGGGGTTCTCGCCTCGGGGTGGAAAAACACCCTCCAACTGGCCCACCTGGCCAACGCCTTCAAGGGCTTCCGGCTGGCCTGCACGGAGGGGGACCTGGAGCGCGGCGTCCTTCCCCTCGGGCAGGCCTCCAGCCTCATCGCGGACACGCCCACGGTGGCCGAGGTGCTGAGGCGAACGGTGGAGGAGGCGGAGGCCCTTCTCGCGCGCCCCCGCGCCCTCTGAAGCCCTACGGCGCCTCGATCCATTCGGCGACGAAGCGGGCCACGTCCTCCCAGCCCTTCTCCTGAAGCACCCAGTGGGCGTGCTCCGGAAAGACCTTGCAGGGGGCGCCGTACTTCTTCGCCACGTTCTTCACGACGGCGGCGGGGGTGATGCGGTCCCTCCCCCCCGCCACCACCAGCACCGGACAAGTCACCATCTTCTCGTCCACCTCGGCGGCGCGCCGGCCGTCGAGGAGCCAGAAACCGATTTCGAAGGCCGCCCGGCCCGATTCGTGGACGAACTGCGCGTAGGCCTTCCGCCTTTCGTCCTCGGGCAGGAGTTCCATCATGGAGTAGACCGCCTCGGCGTAGGTGATCTTGAAGGGCTTCCGCCAGAAGCCCCAGGTGGTCATGGCGCTCCAGAAGGACCGGATCACCGAAAGGCGGAGGGCGAGGACCCCCCGCGGCGCCGCGGGAGTGAGGAGCACCGCCTTTTCGCACAGTCCCCGGGAGGCCAGGATCTGGGCCAGGATGCCCCCCATGGAATGGCCCACGACGACGGGCCGCTCGGGCAGGGCCCGGATCTGGGCCTCCAGATCGGCGGCGTAGTCCAGAAGGCTCGTGACACCGAGTCCCTCGGGCGGCGGGGCCTGCGGAGGGACGTCGTGGTGGCGCAAGGTGGGGGCGTGGCAGGTGTGGCCCCGCTCCTCGAAAAAGGACCGGTAGTTCGTCCACAGGTGCGCGCCGCCCCACATGCCGTGGATGAGGAACAGGGTCCTGCCCATCTCTCCCCTCCTTCCTTTGCGCCAGGATCGGCCTCCTGAGGACGCCCAGTCAATGGGCCCGGCCGGCCCACGGAGCCGGTCCGGCTTGCCGGTATTTACCCGACCGCATCGGGAACGAGCGTCCCTCTCTAACCTTCCGCCTTTACGGGGGTCACGGTTTGCGTCTAGAATCACCGCGCCTGGAGGCGCCATGGTGTCCGAGAGAATCCGCGTCCGTTTCGCGCCGTCTCCCACGGGTCACCTCCACCTGGGAAACGTGCGGACGGCTCTTTTCAACTGGCTTTACGCCCGCAAGAACGGCGGCGCCTTCATCCTGCGTCTCGAGGACACGGACGCCGCGCGGTCCACGGAGGAGAGCGTCCGCTCGGTCCTTCAGGACCTGAGGTGGCTGGGCCTTCACTGGGACGAGGGACCGGAGACAGGGGGGCCCTTCGGTCCCTATCGCCAGACGGAGCGCTACGGCACCTATCGGGCGGCCGCGGAACGCCTCCTCCAGGAAGACAAGGCCTACCCCTGCTTCTGCTCCCAGGAGACGCTGGACGCGGGCCGCGAGGCCGCCCGCGCGGCCCAGCGGACCTTCGTCTACCCGGGCACCTGCCGACATGTGGACGCGGCCGAGCGGGCCCGGAGGATCGCCTCGGGCGAGCCCCATTCGCTCCGCCTCAAGGTCCCGCTAAAAGCCGTCACCTTCACGGACCTGGTGCGCGGGCCCGTCTCCATCCACACCTCTCAGTTCGGAGATTGGATCCTCACCCGCCCGGACGGTTCGCCCACCTACAACTTCGCCGTGGTCGTGGACGACGCCCTCATGGGCGTGACCCACGTGATCCGGGGGGAGGACCACCTCTCCAACACCCCGAAGCAGATCGTCCTCTACGAGGCCTTGGGGTTGGAGGCGCCCCTCTTCGGCCACCTCTCCATGATTCTCGGACCGGACGGGGGCAAGCTCAGCAAGCGCCACGGCGACGTCTCCCTGGACGCATTCCGCTCCCGCGGTTTCCTTCCGGAGGCCATGGTGAACGGACTGGCCCTCCTGGGGTGGTCCGATCCCGGAGGACGGGAGGTTCTCTCGGCCCGCGAGATTCTGGAGGCCTTCTCGCTGGAGCGCGTGAACAAGGTGGCCGCGGTGTTCGACGAAGGGAAGCTGCGCTTCCTCAACCGGGAGCACCTCAAACGGATGGCCCCGGAAGCCCTGGCCTCGGCGCTTGCCCGGCCCCTTCGCGGGGCGGGCCGGCTTCCCGAGGGGGATCTCTCCGCCGAGGCGCTCGCCTGGCTGGCGGACCTGGGTCAACTTCTCGTCGAGCGGATGGATCTCCTCTCCGAAGCCATCGCCGCCTCCGACCCCGTGTTCGTCTTCGATCCCGAAGCCATGGATGAAGCGGCGCGCGCCGCGCTTGCGGAACCCGGGGCCAGGGAGGTGGTTCGCGCCTTTCTCGATCGAGCCGCGAAGGCGGACCTCGCCCTTCCCGGAGCGTATCGTGAGGTGGTCCTCTCCGTTCGGGACGCGCTCCGGGTCAAAGGGAAGGCGCTCTTCCACCCCATCCGGGTGGCCCTCACGGCCCGCGAATCGGGCCCCGACCTGGAGCGCCTGGTGCCCCTTCTGGAGCGCGGCAGCCGCCTGGATCTGCCCGTGCCGGTCCTCCCTCCCGCCGAGCGCATCCGAAGGGTCCTGCGGGTCATGGAGGGGGCCCAAAAGGCGTTCTGAAGAGACGAGCCCGGGCGGGACCGCCTGTCAAACCCGGAATGAGCGAAAGGATTCCGGAGCGGGGCGGGACCTGCTCAGGGCCTTGGTCGAACCGGAAAAAGCCTGAGGTCTTACCGGGGCTTCCCCAGTCCGTCAATTCTCAGATCCTTCGCCCCGCCTTGTCGCCCGAGGCCGCGCGAAGTTCGGCCGCCAGGGGGCCGGCATCGTATAGAGCCTCCAGGGTTTCCAGAACGGCGCTGGAGGCCACGGCCACGCACCGCGCCCGGGACTCGTCGTAGTAGAAGCGGCGGGAGAGCCCCTCCCGGTTCCGGTCGAAGACGACTCCCACGACGTACCCCTCTCGGTCGAAGCAGGGGCTTCCGGAGTTGCCGCTGATGGTGTCGCAGGTGGCGGCAAAATTGAGGACGGTGGCGAGGTCGAGCCGCCCCCGCCCTTCCTGGTACCTTTGCGGCAGGGCGTAGGCTCCCCTGCCCCCGAAGGCCGCGCTCCGATCGTACAGGCCGAAGAAGGTCGTGAAGGGCGGAACGGTCTGGGACGGGGTCTCGTAGCCGGCCACCCTTCCCCACGTCAGGCGGGGCGAGAAGGTGGCGTCGGGGTACAAGGACTTTCCGTGAACGGCGAAGCGGGCCCCGGCCAGGATCTCGGCGGCCGACTCGAGGGGGGCGGCCACCTCCTCGCGCAGGCGCCGGCTGCGTTCCCGAAGGATGGGATCGGCCCTTCGGGCCAGGGCCAGAAGGGGATCGGCGGACGCCCTGACGGCCTGTTCACCGCCATCCAGGAGCCCTTTCCGCACCGAGAGGTCGCCCAGCCGGGTGCCGCCCACCGACTTCCGGGCCACCTCCTGGGGCGACTCCCCGTCGAGAAGTGCGCGGACCAGGGGGTCGTCGGGGCCCAGTTCGGTCCGGAGCCACTCGAGGGCCGTGGCGAGGTAGGCCTCCTGGAGGTCCGCGTGGAGGGGGGCCGGACTGAGGATTTCGGACCTCAGGGTTTCGAGGTTGGCCTCCTGGTAGGGCTCGAGGCGGCTCCCGTCGGGTTTGGCCGTCTCGACGGGATACCGCACCAGGGCGAGGGCGAGCTTGCAAAGCGTCCCGCCGGGCATGTCCCCGCCGTAGAAGGTGGCCTTGAAGCCCCTGCGGCGGACCTTCTCCGCCCGCGCCGCCTCGCGCAGGGCCCGGCGGACCTCCTTCCGGAGGGAAGGTCTTCCCGAGAGGGCCTCGAGGAGGGCCCGCTCCTCCCGCCTCTTTCCCTCCAGCAAGTCCGGATCGCGCAGGGCCTCGAGTTCCCCGACCACCGTCCGCCGCGCGTTGCGGATGCCGTACAGCGCCCCGTAGGCCCTGCGGGTCTCCTCCGTACCCCGCGCACCGTACGCTTCGAGCCCGGCGATGAGGGCCTCGATCTGCGCCAGGCGGGTGGGGTAGGACAGGTCGCGAAGCGTCTCGATCTGGGAGGCCGTAAGGAGCCGGAGCGTGGCCCCCGGGTTCCCCGCCACGAAGACGACCTCGCCTTCGCTCGGAGGGTTCTCCCGAAGGGGCAGGTAGTGCGTCACCTCAAGGGGCCGGCCGTTGTCGTACACGCGGAAGAGAGCCACGTCGAGGTCGTGCCGGGGAAAGGCGAAGTTGTCCGCGTCCCCGCCGAAGAAACCCACGGCCTTCTCGGTGGAGAAGACGAGGCGGATGTCGGTGAAGCGGCGGTAGAGGTAGATCCAATACTCCCCGCCGCGGTAGAGGGTCTCGCTCTCGCACAGGAGTCCGGTCTCGCGCATTCTGGCGGAGGCGAGGCTCGCCAGGACCTCCCGCCTCCTGGCCTCCGCTTTCTTCGAGGAAAGGCCTGCCACGGCCTCTCGCACGGCCTGGGTGACGTTCTCCATGCCCTCGAGGCGGTGCACCTCCAGGTCGGGGCATTTCAGCTCCTGTGCCTCGGTAGGGGCGTAGAAGCCGGTGCGCACGTAGTCTTTCTCCGGAGTGGAGACCTTCTGGAGCTGGCCCAGGGCAAGGTGCTGATTGGTGAGCAGGAGTCCGCGGGGGCTCACGAAGGCACCCGAGCCCCCGTCGTTGATTCGCACCGAAGCGAGACGCACCCGCTCGATCCACGCCGCATCGGGACGGAAGCCGGTGCTCCGCTCGATCCGCTCCACGGGAATGCTGTCGAAGGTCCACATCCCCTCGTCGGCCCGCACCACGAAGCCGGAGGCCGATACCACCGCCCAACCCAGGAGAATCCCCGCCGCGATCCTCATCGCCCTCCCCCCCCTTCGCCCCCCGTCAGCGGGGCCTCCATGACCAGGGCCGGCGCCCCGTCGGAGTAATACCGTTCGATCCGGCCGAGTTCGCCGAAGCCGTGCTTTCGGTACAGGGCGATGGCGGGAGCGTTGGACTCCCTCACCTCCAGGTGGATCCGCTCCCCCCCCAGGGACCTGGCCTGCTCCAGGGCGTGGACCAAGAGCGCCTCGCCCAGTCCGCGACGGCGGAACTCGCGGCCCACGGCGATGTTGATCAAGTGCGCCTGTTCGAAAATGACCCACAGGAAGGCGTACCCGGCGACCCGCCCCTCCTGCTCCACGACGAAGCTGGAGCAGAAGGGGTTGGACATCAGTTCATGGCGGAGAGCCTCCAGGGGCCACGGGTTGGGGAAGGAGTCCGCCTCGATGGCCGAGACCTCCGGGAGGTCCCTGGCCGCCATGGGCCGCACCGCCCCCCGCACGTCCGGCCCCTTTCCCATCGGCCCTCGCCCTCCCGCCGGCCGCCTACGGCAGCGGGTGGCCCGTGATCCGCTCGTACGCCTCCCGGTACTTCTCGGAGGTCCTGGACACCACCTCCTCGGGCAGGACGGGCACGGGCGGCTCCTTGTTCCACCGGATGGACAGCAGGTAATCCCTCACGAACTGCTTGTCGAAAGAGGGCTGGGACTTTCCCGGCTCGTAGAGGCTGGCGGGCCAGAAGCGGCTGGAATCGGGCGTCAGGACCTCGTCGCAGAGGATGACCTCGCCTTCGTACAACCCGAACTCGAACTTCGTGTCGGCGATGATGATTCCGCGCTGGAGGGCATAATCCGCGGCGTAGTTGTAAACCGACAGCGTCAGCTCCCGCACCCTGCGGGCCAGACTCTCGCCGAGGAGGGAGGTGGCGGCCTCGAAGGAGATGTTCTCGTCGTGTCCCGTCTCGGCCTTGGTGGACGGCGTGAAGATGGGTTCCGGGAGCCGGTCGCTTTCCTTCAGGCCCTCGGGGAGCCGGATGCCGCACACCGCGCCGGTCCTGCGGTAATCGTTCCAGCCCGAACCGGACAGGTATCCCCGCACGACGCACTCCACGGGGAGCATTTCGGCTTTCTTGGCCAGCATGAAACGCCCTTCCAGTTCTTCCTTGTAGGGGCAGAGAGGCGAAGGCAAATCGTCCACGTCCGTGGAGATCAGGTGGTTCTTCACGATGTGCTTCGTCTTCTCGAGCCAGAACTCGGTCAGGAGATTGAGCACGCGGCCCTTGTCGGGGATCCCGTTGGGCAGGACGTGGTCGAAGGCGGACAGCCGGTCCGTGACCACGATGAGGACCTGGTCCTCCAGGTCGTACATGTCTCGGACCTTGCCGCGGGAGATCCGTCGGATTCCTTCGTAGTCGGTTCGGGTGACCACCGGTCGCATGCGCACGTCCTCCCATCCGGGGGATCCGGACCCCCGGGGTCCTTGCCAACCGTTCAGGGGCGGTCCCCGCCGCCCGCGGCGCCGGCTCGCGCGGAGGGGAGCGGCCGGTCCACGGTCACGCGCCTTCCCTGCCGCGCCACCGTCAAGTCCTTGCGCCGTCCAGCGGCCTGGGAGAATTCCTCCGCCTCCCCTTCGCTGTCCCACTCCGTCGCCCAGGTGAAGGCCCGGCCGTTTGCGGGCCCCTGGTACACCCGGTAGGCGTCCCCGGCCCAACCTTCCGCGGCCTTTCGGGCCTGCTCCTCCCCGGCGCCCCACTCCATCAGGAGGATGCGCACGTTGAACTCCCCCCACACTCCCTGGGAGACCTCGGCCCACCCGGACGGCAGTCCCGAAAGGGAGGGGGCGGCCACCCTCATCGGGGGGTCGGTGCGGTTCAGGGCCTTCTCCGGGTGCAGCACCTGCTCCATGGAGAGCGGGGGGGCACGGTAGAGCCCGTTGAGCTCCGCCGCCCCGCCCCGGTCCACCGCCGCCTGAACCAGCGCCAGCCCAACCATGTACCCCGCCAGGAGGTTGTCCTGGATGTAGGCGGGCGCCGACTGCCCCAGAAGTTCCCTCCCGAGGGCCAGAGAGCCCATGAAATCCGCCGCCTCGGCCTGTCTCGCGGGGGAGAGCTTCAGGGCCCCGTACAGGTACCGCATCATGACCCAGGTCGCGTCTCCCTCCACCAGGCAGCGCGCCGCCGAGGCGCGGTCCTCGTTTTCCCGGTCCTCGATGGGCAGGTCCAGAAGCGGAAAGTGCTGGTCCACCAGCGCGTGCGCCAGTTCGTGCACCAGAAAGACGTCGGAAAGCGAGAAGCCCTCCACCTCCAGCCCCGCCAGAAGCTCCTCCTCACCCAGGGGGGCCGCGCTCACGTAGAGCACCTTGTCCCGGGGATCGTAGAGCCCGACCACTTGTTCCTCCAGCAGGGACTGGAGGACGGCCCGGAGGTTCATCTTCGGGGGGATCAGGCCGAAGGCCTTGAGGACGGCCTCGTTCTTCGGCCACTCGGCCTCAGGAAACTCCCGCTCCATTTCCCGACGCACCACGGTCCGAAGCACGTCGGGCTCCACCCTCCGGATCGGGACGGGGCGCTGGAAGGAGAGTCCGCGGAGGACCTCCACCTGTTTCTGGAGGTCCGCGATGCGGTCCTCTGCCCCCCACGCCGAGAGAGTCAAGAAAGCCAGGAGCGCGAATCCCGCTTTGCGCATGGGGACATTGTCCCATCGGGACCCTGGGGGGTCAACTTCGCCTTCTCGCCGCGAGGACCTTCAAGAAAGAGGCTCGTCTGGAGAATCTGTGCAGGCCCCTGAGCTAAATCGCCGTCCGCCAAAGGCGGATGGCGGCGTCCCGGCGCCGTTGGGCCAGATGCGCGAAAGGCGAGCGGGCGGACACCGACTCGTACTTGGGTACGTGGAGCGTGTCCGCCCGCGAAGCCTGACAAAGCAGATGGTCCGACGCCGCCGGCGCACTCATTGGGGTGGGGGGGGGCGAACGGAACCAGCCAGACAGGCCGGCCCGCCCGAAGGGCGGCCGGGCGGGAGAGGCGCCGGGAGGAAAGGCTCTAGGAAGACCGCCTGATGGCCCTCCTACGATGCCCTCCGAAGAGGCCCTTGGTGAGGAGGGCAGCAGGGGACGCCTTTCGGACCGGCGCCTCCCGCCCAAAGCCAAGCGCACCCAGCGCTTGGTCGGCCTGCCCCACCCTTCGAGACGCACAGATTCGCAAGAGGAGCCAAGAAAAAAGGCGGGCCCGCGGGCCCGCCTTCTTCAAGGGTCGGGATGTCGTGGAGCGGAATTACTTCTTCCCGCTCGCGGGCCTTTCGGAGGCCGCGGCCACCTTCACCAGGAGGGGATCGCCGTCGTAGCCCAGCGCCTTCCAGTCCATGCGCTGGCCCGTGTCGTGGCAATCCAGGCATCCCAGGGCGTGCTTCGAGGGGACCACCTCGTGGTAGATGCCCATGTACCGGACCGTGTCCACCCAGAAGTACCGGGCGTCGTGGACGCCGTAGGCTTCCTCGGCGGCCCCCCGGATCGCCTCGTCCAGCTTCCCGCTGGCGAAGAAGGCCTCCACTTCGATGGGAAGGATGTACTCTTTGCCCTCGAGCACGGGCATGCGGCCCCGGTGGAGCTTGAAGGGGAAGATCCGGGCCTTCGGGTCCTTGCGGCTCCCCTCGGGGGCCATCATGGAGACGGTTCCGTCCGGGTTCTTCCGGATGGCGTGGCCGGGTAGGAGCGCCCGCGTCTTGCCGTTGTACCAGGCGTACACAGGGGTCACGTCCTTCTGAAGGGTGATGGTGGCGGCGTACTTGTCCTTCTCCGCGTCGTAGGAGGGTTTGGACCAGTCCCGCACCATGTCCGTCGCGTCGGCTTTGGCGAAGGTCGGGATGTGGCACGCGGCGCACGCCACGCGCGCGGCGTGGGTGTTCAGGATCTGAGAGGCGTGGGGCTTCCCTCCGTGGCACTCCTCCGTGTCGCAGGAGAGGGGCTTGGAGGGCATGTCCGTCCCCGAAAGGTCGGCGCCCCGGCCGCGAACGCGGTGGTCCTCCCCGGCGTGGCAGTCCACGCAGCTCAGGCCCGCCCCGTCCTTCGCCATGTGCACGTCGAACTCGCGGGAGCACTCGGTCAGGGCGTATTCCAGGTCCCCGCGCTTGAAGTTGGGACCGCCCCCGGAGCCCGCGTGACAACGCAGGCAGGTGGCCAGGGTCGGCATGCCGATGCGCTTGGCCACCGAATCGAGGCCTTCGGGGTTCTTCCAGAGGATGGGCCGCCACTCCCATCCGCCCTTTCCGTTGTCGTACAGGCTCCGCTGGTAGCCCCGGGCGTGGCACATGAGGCAGTCGATGTTCTCGAGCTGTTCCGGAGACATCTTTTCCGCGGGCAGGAGCCCCAGGCCGGCGTGGCACTTGGAGCATCCCTGGGTCAGCAGGTCTCCCCTCGAGTTCCGGGTCTCGCCGATCCAGTTCTTGATGGGATTGGTGCAGAAATCGTTGGTCGTATTGATCTTGCCCAGGCTCTTTCCGTCCGAGTTCACCAGGTCCGGGGTCTGCCCGCGCCACTGGTAGTGCTGGGAGTGAAAGAAGGTCTCGGCCTCCTTCTGGTGGCACTGGAGGCAGGTCTTCGTCCCCTCGTAGTGGTCGAAGTACTTCTGGTGGCTGTACTCCTTCCCGGCCGCGGCCGCCGCGGGCGCGGCGGCCAGGGCCAGAAGGAGCAAACCGAGGGCGAGGCGCCGCATGGGACCCTCTAGAACCTCACGCTCATGGAGAGGGTGGCGACGCCGGCGCTGGAATACGTCGGGTAGCCCAGAACGGGCCTGGAGTCGAGCTTCTTGGGCGCTCCGATGTGCCAGCCGGAGCCCGAGTACTCGTAGTCGTAGTAGGTGTAGTCGAGCTTGAGCTGGAAGCGCTTGTTGATGCGGTGGAGCAGGTAGGCTTCCCAGACGTCGCCGCGGGTGTTGGTCTTCGCGGCGAGGATGTCGTCCTGGGCCGGCGTGAAGTTGAACCAGTACTTGGAGCCGTGGTTGTACTCGAGGCCGACGCTGGTGGCCTTGTTGGCGAAGTTGTAGCGGCCGCCCACGTAGATCATGGACCCGGAGTGGGACGTGGGGGTCTCGAAGGGATCGCAGAAGAGGCCGCCGAAGGGCGTCGTCACGTTGTCGGGCCGGCTCTTTACGTAGTTCACGTTGGCGAACCAGTCGAAGGGGCCGTCGGTGCGCTGGACCAGAAGGCCCGCGATGTCCATGTCGCCCAGGTTGGCGGAGGGGGAGTACCGCATCAGGACGGGAGCGGCGATGGGGGCGCCCGTCACGGGGTTGTTCGGAAGGACGATGAGGCCGTTGAAGCCGTCGGTCAGGTTGAAGGCTCGGGCCACGGTGGTCTGGACGAGCATCTTTTCGGTGCTGTAGATGTCCCAGTTGAATCCCAGGAACTGGGCGTCCTTCAGGCGGTCGGCGGGTTGCAGGAGCTGTTCGCCGTTGCCCCATCCGCTTTCGTAACCGAGGCCGTAGCAGAGCCGGAAGGTGGACTTGTCGTTGATGTGCCAGCCCGCCGTGATGCCGTCGAACTGGAAGTCGATGAGGGAGCCCATGGGCGTCCCGGCGCGCAGCTCCCCTTCCCGCAGGTTCATCGGCGGGCCGTTGGTGGAGGGACGACGGCCGATGGAGAGGTAGATGGGTTTGCCTCCGATGTTGTTCCAGGTGAAGTAGGCGCGGTCCACGCGGAGGACGTCGGAGTTGGGGACCCCCGTGGTGTTGCCGTCGATGGCGAAGCTGTTGGACTGGCCGTTGAACATCTGCACGCCCGTGGAGTCGCCCCAGGTCTTGTACATGGAGAGGCGCCCCGAGAAGGTCACGTCCTTGGCCACATCGGCGTCCATGTTCAGGCGCAGGCGACTCGTGTACAGGATGCTGTTGTTCCAGTCATACCCGGGGCGGGCGGCGTAGGGCGTCAGGGAGGACATGAGCATCTGCTGCATCTGGGGGGGGAACATGCCCATGGTCTTCTTGAGCTGGTCAAAGGTGAGATGGTCCGTGAAATAGAGGTAATCCCCGTAGTGGCTGGCGATGAAGGACTGCACCGCGCCGGGGTTGGGCGGAAGCATGCCCGTGGCGCCGTAGTAGAACAGCGTATTCACGACCATATTCTGCATGGCCATCCCGTCCACGTAGGCCGGCATGGAGCTGTCGAAAGAGTGGGCCTCGAAGCGGAAGTCGCCGCCCCAGCGGATCCGGTCCAGCGCGTCCTTCTTCTCCACGGAGTCGAGGCGCTTGCCCATCTCCTTGAGTTCCTGCCGGATGGCCTGCACGTCCGCGCTCGCCGCCGGCCCCTTGGACGCTTCGATCTGGCTCAGACGCTGTTCGAGCTCCGCCAGCCGGCGGCGCATGGCCTCCACCTCGTCGCCCGATTGGGCCCAGCCGAGCAACGAAAAGGCCGCCGCCGCGAGTACCGCAAGAATGCGCTTCATGGTCTTGGTCTCCTTCGTCACGGGAGCGGCATCAGCCGCAGGTCATGGGGTGCTCGGAATCGGCCGCGTGATCGACGATCCACTCCTTTAGCACCTTCAGCATATCGGGCGTGATCGCTTCGGTGACGGGCTTGTTCCCGTGCGCGGAATCAATGACCGCCTGATGCGCCGAGACGTACTTGGTCTCAAAAAAGCGCTCCCACTGCTCGCCGATGAGGGTCATGGGCGTGTACTCCCCCGACTTGGACCCTTCGGCGTGACAGGGCTTGCAGTACTCCTTGAAGAGAGTTTTCCCGTCGGCCGGAGCGTCCTTGGCCAGGACCACCACCGCCACGAGAGCCATCCCCACCACCCAGGCGACTCGGTGGGGGATTTGCCCTTCTCCATTCCGCTTCACCATTCTTGCCTCCTTGATCGACCGCGCCGCGCGGTTGGACACAATGATACACGCCTTGCCATCTAACGGACAGCACACCATTTGACCCGCTTTGCGTACTGGGTTATTTGCACCACCACAGTCCCTGTCGTCATTTGCCCATGTCCGTTGCTCGGACGCCCTGGACCCACCGTGTTGCCCAGCCTACCGTCCGCGTGTTTCGAATTTCTGGACCCGTCTCCTCAAAGATAGGCCCGGACCGGCATCCGGACAATGGATAGGTCCACCGCGAGCCGGGCAGTCCGCGAGACCCTAAGCCATCGAGCCAGCGAAGAAGTAGCGCGAAGCCGACTTCACGTCGGCTGGAGCGCCCACTTCTCCGGGTGGGGGGTCAGCGGAGCGACCCAAGGGAGCGAAGCGCATAGGGGGGAGGGCCGGCGGCCCTCCCCCCTTGCTTCTTGGTGGACGGTAAGGGATTCGA